>OLPH01000077.1_pt1 | contig 124112 bp, 115 predicted proteins | sample 1672951 | NCBI WGS metagenome assembly OLPH01 (sample SAMEA3136740, study PRJEB25190) | human gut metagenome | reverse complement strand
AACATGTTGGGCGTAAGTACGATGCCAGTCATGTTTTAACAAAAAAAGGCTTGACACATTTATTCGGGTAAAATTAGATGATTCCCAAAGCACTTACTACGGTGAGTGCTTTTTTCGTGAGGAAATCAGGAAGGTGGTGAGACTGTGAGACTGACGGAAAAACAGAAGCGATTTGTGGATTATTACGTGGAAACAGGGAATGCAGCTGAAGCGGCAAAGCGAGCTGGGTATAGTACCAAAACGGCTAAACAGGTAGGACGGGAAAACTTGACTAAACCTTACCTAAAATCCGCTATTGAAGTCCGGCTGAAACAGCTTGAATCAGATCGTATCGCAGACGCTACCGAGGTCCTGCAGTTTCTCACTGCTGCCATGCGGGGCGAGATCCGGGAAGATGTTGTCGTCACAGAAATGATATGCGACGGGTGTAGTGAGGCGCGCATTATGGATAAGCAGCTGTCTGCAAAAGACCGTGTTAAGGCGGCCGAATTGCTGGGCAAACGATATGGGTTGCAGACGGACAAGCTGCAGATTGAGATGACACCGATCGTGATCCGGGGAGATGATCAGCTTGAAGACTGAGATCAACCTGCCGGAGGTAGTCGGCAAAGGTTATGGCACGTTCTGGCGCTGGAAAGGCCGGTACCGGGTAGTGAAGGGCAGCCGGTCGTCAAAAAAGAGCGCTACGGCATCTCTTTGGTTTATCTGGGCGCTGATGGCCTACCCGGAGGCAAATCTTCTTGTAGTCCGGAAAACCTTTCGCACACTAAAAGATAGCTGTTACGCACAGTTAAAATGGGCGATACACCGGTTAGGTGTGGACGCCTTTTTTATTTGCAAGGAAAGCCCTCTGGAGATTACCTACCTTCCTACCGGTCAGAAAATCTATTTCCGGGGGCTGGATGATCCACTGAAGATTACGTCCATCACCACGGACACCGGGGCACTGTGCTTCCTTTGGATCGAAGAAGCTTACGAAATTACTTCAGAAGCTGCCTTTGACACGTTGGATGAATCTATCCGCGGGCAGCTGCCGCCGGGGTTGTTCAAGCAGATCACGCTGACATTTAATCCCTGGAACGAGAAACACTGGTTGAAACGGCGTTTTTTCGACAACCCGGACCCGGATACACTGGCCATTACTACGAACTACCTCTGCAATGAGTTTCTTGATGAGGCTGACAAGCGTAATTTTGAGCGCATGAGGCTGACAAATCCGCGAAGGTACAAAGTAGCCGGCTTAGGTGACTGGGGAATCGTAGAGGGCCTCGTTTATGAGAATTGGGAAGAAAAGGTATTTGATGCTTCTGAGGTCAGCCGGCGGCTGAATGTGCAATCAGCTTTCGGTCTTGATTTTGGCTATACGAATGATCCGTCCGCTCTTTTTTGCGGGCTGGTGGATACAGTTGCCCGTGAAATCTATGTGTTTGACGAGATGTATAAGAAGGGGATGACGAATGAGGCGATTTATCAGGAGGTGTCCCGGATGGGGTACAGCAAGGAGCGGATTACAGCGGACAGTGCAGAGCCGAAGTCTATTGTGCAGTTGCGCGGGCTGGGGCTGTCTCGAATCCATGCGGCCAAAAAAGGAAGGGACAGCGTGATGAACGGGATTCAGCTGATCCAGGATTATAAAATTATTGTCCATCCCCGGTGCGTGAATTTCCTCACGGAGATCAGCAATTACACCTGGGATAAGGATAAGTTCGACAATACGATCAACAAGCCTATCGACGATTTTAACCATTTGATGGATGCCATGCGGTATGCGATGGAGTGGTTTGGCAAAAAGGCCGGTTTAGTCGGGTTTTTGAAATAGAGGTGACACTGTGTTCTTACAGGATTTTGTACAGGGATTATTAAAAAAGGCTGCAAAAAGCGGTATGACAGAGATTGAATTCTACGAGATGGAGCTGGCCGCCTGGCTGCAATCAGATAAGCGTAGATTCATGCAGACAGGACAGCGGTACTATGAAGGGCATCATGACATTGAGCTCAAAGAGCGTAAGGCTATCGGCGCGAACGGCAAAGAGCAGCCGCTGCATAATCTGCCGAATAGCCGGCTGACAGACAATCGATATGCGGAGCTGGTGGACCAAAAGGTCGGGTACCTTCTTTCAAAGCCAGTGGACATTAAAACCGACAACAAAAGCTATGCGGATGCGCTGAAAGAGGTTTTCAACGCACGGTTCCGGCGTAAGCTGAAGCTGCTCGGTGAGGACAGTCTTAATGCCGGTATTGCTTATCTATATCCGTATGCGGCACCGGACGGAAGCGGGATACGGTTTAAACGGTTCGCTCCGGAACAGGTGCTGCCGTTCTGGCGGGATGAAGAGCACGAAGAGTTAGATAGCTTTCTTCGAGTATATTCGACTACAGTCTATGAGGGGCGGCAGCGCAAGGAAGTGCTGAATGTAGAGCTGTATACGTTGAAAGGCATCCGCTATTTCACCTGGGAAAATGACAGGCTGGTCCCGGACGTCATAAAAACGGATGTTGACTATCTGAAACGCCCAGACGGGAAGACATACAACTGGGAAAGGATTCCGTTGGTAGCATTCCGGTATAATTCCCGTGAACTGTCGCTGCTCAGTCGAGTGAAGTGCTTACAGGACGCCTTGAACACATTGATGAGTAATTTCGCGGACAACATGCTTGAAGATGTGAGGAGCACGGTTTTAATTCTCGAAAATTACGAGGGGGAAGATCTGAGTACCTTCCGGAAGAACCTTGCTACGTACGGCGTGATCAAAGTCGGTTCAGACGATGCCCGTCGTGGAGATGTTCGCCGACTGGTGATTGAGGTCAACTCGACGAACTATGAGGTCATTATCAAACTGCTGCGTCGCGCGATTATCGAGAATGGGCACGGGTTTGACGCCAAAGACGAGCGGATGGGTAATAATCCGAATCAGATGAACATACAAAGTATTTACTGCGATATCGATATTGATGCGGATAGCATGGAGATGGAATTCCAGTCCAGCTTAGAACAGCTGCTGTGGTTCATTAATACCTACCTGGGTTTTTTTGGCAAACAGCCGGCGCCCGTTGAGTTTATCTTTAACCGCGATACGCCAATCAATGAAAGCGAAGTCATCAAAAACTGCGCTGCGTCGGAGGGTGTAATCAGCAAGGAGACGATCGTGGCTAATCACCCGTGGGTTGTGTCTGCGGATGAGGAACTGACTAAGCTGGAAAAAGAAGAGGAAAAGCGGGCCATTGAGTATGTGAAACCAAGCGGAGCAGAGGATGAATAATCAGGCGTATTGGTCCAGGCGTTTTGAGAATTTGAAAAACGAGCAGATGAAGCGGGCGGAGCTGACAAGAGCAGAGCTGAAAAAGCTCTACGAACAGGCACTGCAGGAGGCGCATGACGAGGTGCTGGCTTGGTATCAGCGATATGCGAGAGAAAATAATCTAACGCTGCGAGAAGCAAGGAAGCAGCTTGACGCAAGGGGGATGCGGGCGTTTAAAATGACGCTGGAAGAATTCAAGCGCCTGGCCAAACAGAAAGCCCTCTCCCCGGAGTACCAACGGCTGCTTGAGAATGCTTCTATCCGTGTCCGGTTAGACCGAAGCCAGGTATTGATGATTAAGCTACGGGATATCATAGAAAAGCTGGCTAAAGAGCAGCAGGTTCGGATGGAAGAGGTGCTGAAAAAGACCTACGAGGACAGCTATTACAAAGCTGCTTATGAAACGCAGAAAGTAAGCAGGAACGCTCCACTAAATGAGATACAGGAAGAAACAGTACGCAAGGTGCTGTCTAAGCCTTGGGCGGCAGACGGGAGAGACTTCTCAGCCCGGATTTGGGGGCAGCGTGACCAATTAGTTAATGCTTTGCAGATCGAGATTACGCGGGGCCTGATCAGTCACAAGGGAACCGGAACTATAGCAAAGCGTATTGCGCAACGGTTCAATACTTCTTTTTCTAACGCCAGTCGACTGGTAGAAACGGAAGTAGCATACTTCCAGGAACGAGGGATGCTGGATTCTTTCGCGGCCTTGGGGGTGGAACAGGTACGGCTGCTTGCAGTATTAGATAACCGGACATCGGAGATATGTCAGGAGCTGGATGGGAAGGTCGTAGATCTGAAAGATGCGGAACCCGGGGTCACGACTCCACCGTTCCACTGTTACTGCCGTACTACGGTAGTTCCGGTGTCAGAGTTCGACTCGGAAGAGTCAACCCGTGCTGCCCGGGACCCTAAAACGGGTAAAACAGTGTACGTCCCAGGCGACTTGACGTATAAAGAGTGGAAAAAGAAATATGTTGTGCCGCCGAAAAGCGTTGAAGTTTTAAATCCTGAATCAGACGAAGTGAAGGATTCGGTGCTTTCCAAAGACATCGTAGAAGCAATCAATGACGGAGTTGCTCAAGTCCGAGAAAAATATGATCTTCCGCATTTTGATATAGCTATTAAAACACTTTCTAAGGCCTCAAAAGTTACAGCTATTCAGTACAATGTACGGAAGGACGGGCTTTGGGGTAGCCATGAGATTTTAATTAACAACGGATTTAACTGGGCAGGAAGCCTTGATAACCTCAATCAAAAGATTTATAATAACTACGAAGAGGGGCGTTTAGCTGCAAAAAATGTTCAGCAGTTGGTTTGGCATGAAATAGGTCATATGCTGAGCTATAGTGATTGTGAACGGTATGCGCAGTTCCTTGCCCGGAATGATGAGTTGCAAGAAAAATATGTAAAAGGGATATCGGGATATGCCGATGGGTCTTATGATGGTGCAGAGTGCATCGCCGAGGCTTTTGTTAGACAGATGAATGGGGAGCCGTTGAGTAAAGAGGCAGAGGCCTTGCTATTGCAGTATATTGAGCCGCGTAGGAAGAAGGTGGATTGATGTGGTTTTGATTGCGGATGAAAAAAACATACAAGAGTATAACCGCTTGAAGGCAGAAGGTGGGCATACTGAGGAAGAGCTAAACATGGCACTATATGGTATGCCAAAAGTCCGAAGCATGAAAGATGTAATTAGAGAACAAAGAGAAGATGAAGAAGTGTATCAGGCCGAATAAAACTACTTGTTGGCATGAGCAGGCTTTATAATTTAATACTTTAGCTTTACAGCACTCTATCCGGAGTGCTTTTTTATTGCCTTTTTGGAATCGCAGGCGAAAAAGAACGAGGCCGCACAGTGTCAATGGTAATGACGTAAAACAGCGAAAGGAGCGCAAGTAATGACGAAGGAAGAGTTAAAGGCCCTTGGGTTAACGGATGAACAGGTGACGAAGGTTACAGAGGATTACGGGAAAAACTATGTATCCAAGGCGCAGTTCAATCAGAAAAATGAAGAAGCTAAAACCCTAAAGGGAGAGTTAGACACCGTTAAAGGTGAGATTGAAACGCTTAAGAAGAACAATGCCGATAACGCTGCATTGGTGAAGCAGATTGACGAGTTAAAAGCCGCGGGTAAAAAGCGGGATGAGGACTATGCTGCTAAAATCGAACAAATGCACATTGACGGGATTGTGGAAAAGGCCTTGATAAGCAGCAAGGCAAAAAACACGGCTGCGGTAAAAGCACTACTGGACTTGTCAAAAGCCGAGCGTGATGGGGAGACGATCAAAGGGCTGGAGGATCAAATTAAGAAGATTAAAGAGACCGACAGCTATCTGTTCGGATCCGACACGCCGACGGGTGTAATACCGGGACAAGGCGGCGATCCGGGGCAGGGTTTGAGCACGCAGCAACAATTTGAACAGGCTATAGGCCTGTAAGAAAAGGAGAGTAAACTATGGCAATCAATACTTTAGAAATGGCTAAGATCTTTCAGCAGTCTTTGGACAAACAGATGCTGGTAGGTGCTACTTCCGGTTGGATGGAAGCAAATGCGCGGAACGTCAAATATAACGGCGGTGATACGGTAAAGATGCCGGAGATCACCGTGGGTGGCTTGGCCAAATATGACCGCGATACCGGATTTAACCAAGGCGCCGTTACTTTGACCTACAGGGATTATACCCTGACTCAGGACCGCGGCCGCACCTTCCAGCTGGACGCAATGGATGTAGATGAAACTAATTTCGTCGCGAATGCAGGCGCCGTTATGGGCGAATTTCAGCGCACCCAGGTTATTCCGGAAGTTGACGCGTATCGCTATTCTAAAATCGCAGCCTTGGCCAAAGGAGCGTCTCACGAGACTGCTACGTTCACGCCGAGCAAAGCGAATATCTTAGGTCAGCTGGATGCGGACATTGCTAATATCCGTGATGTCGTTGGGGAAGATGAACCGCTGGTGATCATCATGTCTACTCCTGTTCGCACCATTATGAACACGGCAGACGGGATCACCCGATTCCTGGACACCACACAGTTCAAAGCCGGCGTGGTTGATACGAAGGTCAAGACGTACAATGAAACCCCCATCTTCGGTGTTCCGTCCCTGCGCATGAAGACTGCGTATGTGTTTAAAGACGGCACTACTTCCGGGCAGGAAGCTGGCGGCTTCGTAGCGGATGGCACGGCGAAAGGGATTAACTGGATTATTATCGCACGCAGGGCACCTATTGCGATCTCTAAAACGGACAAGGTACGTATCTTTGAACCGAACGTGAACCAGAAGGCGGACGCATGGAAACTGGACTATCGCAAATATCATGATATCTGGATCCCGAACAACAAGCTGGCGGGCGTATGGGTTAACACCGGGGCGTAAGGAGGTAGCGCATGTTTAGGTTGATTCGTTTGAACGAAGTGCAGTACGCGGACAGCGAATTTCGCAGGGACAAGCTGCTGGCGGAAGGGTTTAAGCTGGACGAAAGCCAGGCGTCGGAAGAAGACTTATCAAAACTGACCAAGGCGGAGCTGCTGGCGAAAGCGGAAGAGCTGGAAATTGATGTTACAGAGCAAAACACAAAAGCAGAGATTATTGCGGCGCTGCAGGGGTGACCATTATGGACAAGGATACTATTGCCTTGCTCATAAAAGGGTATACAGGCTACGAGATAACCGCAGAGGATGAACCGCTGCTGAAGTATCTGTATGCTGCGGAAGTGCAGCACGTGTTGAACGATTGCAATTTGTCCGATCTGCCGGAAGAGCTGGTCTCTATGGTGGAGATGGTGACCGCCGGGCAGTTTCTGATGATCAACCGTGAAAAAATCCTCGGGGACGAGGCGCTGGACGTGGTGAAAAGCATCAAGGAAGGGGATACAACGGTAGAACTGGGTGGGTCTAACCCGGAAGCGCGGTTGAATTCCCTTATCTCGGTGCTGACAAAGGAGCGTGATCTATCATGTTTCCGTCGGCTAAGGTGGTAGCAATTAAACGCCGTGCGGTAGAACGGCTGTACCGTGATATGGCGACGATCAGCACAGAAGTGCAATCCACGCCGGATCCGGTAACCGGGCGGATCATCAATCAAACCGTCACGACCGGGCCGTACTCATGTCGGCTGTCCTACAAAAGCTTTCCTGAGGCGAAACAGGGTGATGGTATTGCGGAATTTATGCAGACCATCACCTTGTTTATTGCCCCGGAACTGGTGATTAAAGCCGGATCAGTTATCACGGTTACCCACGAGGGCCGGACGCTGGAATTCACAGCTTCCGGAGTGCCTGCGGTATACAGTGATCATCAAGAGATTGTATTGGAGAATCGGGTGAAACACGATGGCTAACGTGGATTGTGATTTCTCGCAGTTTGATAAATTCGTGGGGCAGATTGAAGAAGCCACGCTGCCGGAGATAGTGCGGACGGTAGAATCCCGGGCGGTCAACAAGCTTACGGCAAGCTATATCGCAGTAGCGAAGGCGAACACACCGGTAAAAGGTGTACAACGGCGCCAAGTCGGGGGCAAGGAAGTCATAGCGGACAGTGAACATATGCGGCGCAGCTGGGGGGCAGAGCCGGCCCGATTTGTTGCTGGGCATGGGTATCTTGCAAAGGTATACAATTCTGCCTCGTATGCATCGTATGTGAATGACGGGCACCTGCAGCATCCGGGTCAGTTCGTCCCGATCTTGGGCAAGCGATTGGTGAAACCGTGGGTCTACGGGAAGCATATGGCGGAGAAAGCGACAAGACACACGCGCAGGATTTCTTCTGCCGTACTTGAAGCCGAAATCTTGCGGTATCTGAAAGGGGTATTCCGTGGTTGAGATACTTGACTTGTACAATGCAATAGCGACAAAGCTGCATAAGCTGACCGGGCATCCGTGCTATTACGACTATGTAGAACAGAATGCGGTGTATCCCTGCTTTTTTATCCGGCTGGTCGACAGCGAGCAGACACCGGATCTGGACCGGCGATACCTGCGGGAACACAATTTTGAGATCCTTTTCTTCCCGTCCGAATCGGGCGAGATCCAGGATATCAATTCAGAGGTGTATTCCCTGCTGCCGAATCTGTTCATGGAGCTGGAATACATCGAGTTGAACGGCACTTTGCTGCGGGGTACGGATATGGGCTACAAGGTAGTGGATACTATACCGCAATTCCTTGTGAGCTATGACTTCTTTATCCTGAAAGAGCGGGATCCGGAAGAGAAGATGCAAACATTAAAGACGAACGGGGGTATAGCGGATGGCAACTAAAAAGACAGGCCCGGAAGAAGCGGCAGAACGCTTTGACGGGGTGACGATTGTTAAATCGAAGAAGTATAAGCGGTATGCGGACATTCTCTGCTTGCTGCTGGACGAAGGAAAGTTATATTCACATGCAGAAATCGATGCGATTCTGGCAAAGGCTATGAAGCAGCCGGTCAAGCATGTCGTGAATGAATAAGGAGGCACTATGGCATTAGGTGGTGGGACCTGGCTTTTTCAAAATAAAAAACTGCCGGGTACGTATATTAACTTTGTAAGCAAGGATCGTGCGGGTACGGATATCGCAGACCGCGGCTATGCAGCACTGGCGATGGAGTTGGATTGGGGTCCTGAGGGCGTGTTCCGGGTAGATGCAGCTGATTTTCAGAAAAGTTCGCAGGAGCTTTTTGGCTATGACTATGGCCACGACAAGATGCGCCCTCTGCGTGAGCTGTTTCAGAATCTTAAAACCGGTTATTTCTATAAGTTGAACGCAGACGGTGTCAAAGCGCAGAACGCGCTGGCGACTGCGGTATATTCCGGACTTCGCGGCAATGATATTTCTGTAGCGATTCAGAGCGATCCGGATCATGATGGAAAGTTTATCGCGTATACTTACTTGACGACGAACGGCGTACTGAAGACTGTGGATAAGCAGGATAATATCACGACTTCCGCAGATATCAAGCCGAATGCCTATGTTGTGTTTAAGGCAATCGAAAGTTTACAAGCCGCGGCAGCCACGCCGTTGACCGGGGGAACAAATGGTACCGAAGTGACGGTAAGCAATTATCAAAGCTTCCTGGAAGCGATCGAACCGTACTACTTCAACATTCTTGCGTATGCGGGCGCTGATGCAACGATTCAGTCTCTGCTGATTAACTTTACCCGCCGGTGTAGAGAAGACACCGGGGCGAAGTTTCAGCTAGTGATTCACGGCAAGGAGAAGGTGAATTATGAGGGCGTTATCAGCGTGAAAAACAACGTAACTGACAGCGGAGCGGAACCCGGCAGTCTGGTGTACTGGTTGGCCGGCGCGGAAGCAAGCTGTGCGATCAATGCCAGCTGCACGAACAAGATCTATAACGGCGAGTATACGGCTAACACGAAGTATAAGCAGTTTGAACTGGAACAGGCGATCAGTGCCGGCATGCTGATGTTCCACAACGTGACGGATGCAGTATCCGGCAATGTGATAGGCGATACAAGGGTACTTACGGACATTAACACCTTCACGGAAGTGACAAAGGCAAAGAATGTAGACTTTACGTTGAATCAGTGCATCCGTGTGCTGGATAATACCGCAATCGATCTGGCACGTCTCTTTAACCGGCAGTACCTCGGAAAAGTGCAGAATGATGCAGCAGGTCGGCTGTCTTTGTGGGCTGACGGCGTGGCACTGTTTGAAGAATATGAACGCGTACGCGCGATTCAGAATTTCGACGAGGATAAGTTCCCGGTGCCGGTGCAGGGGGAAACGAAGACTTCCGTGGTATGGGATTTTGAGATCCAGCCTACCTGCTGCATGGAAAAACTGTACGCACAGGTTATCGTGGCATAAGGAAGGAGATAAGAAATGGCAGAAGAATTAAATGCGATCCGTACCATGCTGGCCAAAGATGTGATCAGTGCTAAACTGGCCACGGCGTATGTGACGATCGATGGGAACCGATATTTGCTCTTTCAGGCGAAGAGCCTGGAAGCGAAGATTGAGAAAACGAAAGAAGAAGTGCCTATCCTCGGCCGCATTATGCGGGGTAACAAGTCCGTTGGGGCTAAAGGCAGCGGTACGCTGACGATTTATAAGAACACCTCTGTGTTTGACGATGTGATGCTGAAGCTTTTGAACAAAGGCATCGATACGTACTTTGAGATTCAGATCACGAACGAGGATCCGACGAGTGATGCGGGTAAACGTACAGTTATCCTGATAGGGTGCAATATCGATACGGATACCGTGGCATCCTTCGACGCAGACGGTAAGTGGTTAGAAGAAGAAATCGCCTTTACCTTCGAGGGCGTTAAGATTCCGGAAAAATTCAAATTACTTGACGGCATGAACGCTTAATATCGGCGGGGCTTCGGCTCCGCCTTTTCTTTAGAAAGGATTGGAACATGGAAAAAATCGAATCTATGAGCGCATTCTTACGACAGAACGCAAAACAAATTACGGAAGTAGAATACGCCGCGTCAAAGCGGTTTTTAGATAAAGACGGAGACCCGGTGCTGTGGCGTCTGCGGCCGTTGACAAATCTGGAAATTGAAAAAATCATGGACCGAAATACGAAGAATATCCAGGTGAAAGGTACCCGGGAAGTCCGGAAAGAATATGACCAGGCTGCCGCACAGACGGAGATGACATTAGCCAGCGTGGTGTATCCGAACCTGAATGATGTGGAATTGCAGCAGAGTTATGAGGCTGTTGGTGCGGAAGAACTGCTGAAGACGATGCTGACCCCTGGTGAGTTAGCAGATCTGCATCTGGCTGTTTCCGAGGCAAGTGATTTTGATGCCGGTATGGCGAACAAGATTAAACAAGTAAAAAACTGATCCGGGCAAAGGAGCTAGACACGATGGTGTTGTATTATGCGTTCCACGAACTGCATATACTGCCGGATCGGTGGCTCCGGATGCCCGACTGGGAAAAGGCGATGATCTATGCGTTTGTAGATGAACGCGCGAAAGAATTGGCAAAACAGGCCAGAGAAGCGAAGCGGAGGTGAAGCTGTGGCGACGATAACAAACTATATTAATTTACAGGGCAACATGGCAGGCGGCCTGCGTACGATCGCCAGTAATGCGAACACGGCACAGCAGGGGCTGTCCGGTTTGGCTTCCGGCGCAAAAGGAGTTGGCGGGGCTTTTAGCGCTTTAAAGCCTACGATGGCAATGACAGGAGCAATGTTTGCCGGAAGCGTACTGGCTGCCGGTGTTACTGCGGCGGCGAGCGCTGTTATGGCGCTGCAAGGGAATCTGATGGATACTGCTGCCGAATACGCGGGGATTAAGGCCCGACTAGGGTTGATTGCCGGAAGCCAGCAAAACGTGGCGGCGTTGAACGATATGATTTATCAATCCGCACAGCGAGCCAGGGGCGGCTACTTAGATATGGCGCAGGCGGTCAGTCAGCTAACTTTAAACGCCAGAGACGCCTTCCCGGATCCGCGGGAGGCCGTTTCTTTTATCGAGGGGACGCAAAAGCTATTTGTTGTGGGCGGCGCCTCAAAAGAAAACCAGAAAAACGCGATGTTTCAGCTGACACAGGCCATGGCCAGCGGGCGCTTGCAGGGTGACGAGATCCGCTCCATTTCTGAAAACGCTCCAATGATACAGAACATTTTGGCTAAATCCATGGGCGTTTCCCGCGGGCAGTTAAAGCAGTTGGCCAGCGAAGGGAAAATTACGGCGGATGTGATTAAAACCGCGATTATCGGCAATATGGCGGAGATTAACGCACAGTTTGAAGCTATGCCGAAGAAGTGGGGTGACCATTTCACGGACTTGAAGAACGTGGCTACAAGAGCGTTCGTGCCAATATACGACGACATAAGCACACTGGCGAATAGTCAAGGCGTCAAACAATTTATTTCAGGAGCGAAGACCGGTATTGTTTTCTTGTCTAATCTGATCAGGAAGATGACAACCGGCTTTGGGCAGTTCATGGCAGTAGCTAAGCCGGGGATACTTGTTTTAGGCGATACAATCAAGAGCTTTGCTAATGGAATGGGTGAGCTATTTCCGGAAGTACCTCAACTTAAACCCATTCCCGACCAGAAAGTTAAACTTGTGTCAGAACAGACGACGTCTGGGCAGAATCCAAGCCCGGCTAAACCGAAAGATAATGGCATACAACGATTGGTTGCCGGGGCAAAAATAGGCGCAGCAGTCGTCGCGAAGGCCATCGGCGGAATTGTCACGGGTATAGGGTATTTGCTGTCCGGGATAACCAAAGCAGGTGCATATATTGCAAGCTGGATAGGCGGTGCTTTTACTGTTGCTGCAAAATTAGCTGCCGGATTCTTCGGTATTATCTCTGCGGGATTTCCAGTTGTGCTGGGATTGGTAGCCGGATTAGCCACTGTGTGGGCGATATGTAACGCGCAACAGGCATATTCCATCGCCCTGGCAAAGGCACAGGCGGTATGGGACGCGGTGGTTTCTGCGGGTATGGTAGCTCGTAGGACTGCATTAGGTATAGTAGCGGGTGCGATGTTTGCCTGGAATGTAATTACGGCGGGCAATATCACCATGCAAAGCATTCTGGCGTTTGTGACAGGCCTTGTTACCGGTAACGTGTTAATACTGGCCGCAATTATTGTCGGTGTACTGGTGGCTGCATACGTAATTTGGACTTCTGCGGGTATGACGCTTGCAGACGGTATCGCCGGAGCGATGGATTTTATTATCGACGCGACGGAAACGGCTGTGAATGCATGCATCAAGCTGATCAACGGGCTGATCACCGTGTTAAATGCTGCAGCCGGCGGAATTAACAGTGTGTTCGGGACGAACATTGGGAAAATCGGCCTGGTCGGTGAAGTGAACTTCCAGGGGGCGAAACAGTGGTCTGACGCCGTACGTCAAGGGAACTTCATGGAAAAGATGAAGACGACAGTCGGCGATACATTCGGTGATCTGTTTAAGCTTCCCGATATGAGCAAGTCCGGAGACTGGTCCAGCGGTGTGGGGGATCAGATTGCCGCTAATACCGGGGATACAGCCGGGAACACGAAAGGTATCAAGGATGCGCTGGACAGTTCCGCGGACGACCTTCGGTTTTTGAAAGAAGCGGCGGAGCGGGAAGCGATCAATAAGTACACGACGGCCACAATCCACATCGATGCAGGTGGTATGCAGGTGTATAACAACGAGCGCCGGGACTTTGACGGCATGCTGCGTCGGTTTGCTGACGTAGTACAAGAAGCAGCGGTTGCCGGCGCAGAGGCGGTGAAAGCATGAGCTATTACTTTTTTCTGGGAGGGACCATGCTACCGGTTCCTCCTCCGAAGATGGAAACAAAGATCAACGGACAGAATAAGACCATCAACCTGATTAATGAAGGCGAGGTAAACCTGCTTAAAACGACGGGTCTGACTGACATCTCTTTTACCTGTCTTTTGCCAAACAGCCAGTACCCGTTTGCCAGCTACGACGCGTCTTTGCAGGGTGGTCTGGTAGGTTATGCCTTAGGAGAGGTTTCACGACGCGTAGGCGGTATCTTTGGTAACGCGTTCCTCTTTCGTGGCGGGCGCACGTTTCTGGACGCAATCAAGATTGCGAAAGAAAGTATCATCCCCATGCGGTTTATTGTGTCCCGGATGGGGTTTAATCACCTGCCGCTGTGGCACACGAATATGTTGTGCAGCATCGAAAATTACACGATACTGGAATCCGCCTCGAACGGTACAGACTTGGCGGTGCAAATCGATCTGAAAGAATACCGCTGGTTTGGCACGAAAGAAGTAGAAGTGTCAAAGGACGCGAATGGAAAAGAAACACTGACAGTTAAGGAGCCGCGGTATTCCCCTGCAGCGCAAATCCCGGCGGCTATGCGGCTGACTACAGAGCTATCTGTTTTAGAAGCGTGCAAAGGCATATCGCAGGGAGCGCTGGACTGGAGAAGTGTAGCTGTGGCAAGCGGAATTACGAACCCGCTGGAGAAAAACCTGAAAGGGAAGGTGTTGAAATTTGTTTAATGTCATCATACATAACAAAGAAAAAGACACCTACATGGCCCCGGCAGTCTATGACGGCGCTACTTTGGAATGGACGATCAGCGGGATGCCGGGAAGGCTTTTCTTTACCGTCCACGCGGATGCGGGGCTGCAGTTCCAGGAAGGGGATACCGTGCAGGTAGAGGTAGGTGGAACCCCACTCTTCTTCGGCTATGTGTTTGTGAAAAGTCAGACAAAGGATAGCAGCATTGAAGTCATCGCTTACGACCAGCTGCGATATCTGAAGAACAAAGAAAGCTATACCTATAAGGGGAAAAAAGCCAGCGAGGTGATTACTGACCTGGCTAATACATTTCAGCTGCACGTCGGGGAGATAGCGGATACAGAGTTCGTGATCGACAAAAAAACGGAAGACAATGTGACGGTGTTTGATATCATGCAGAATGCCCTTGATACAACACTGGTGCATACGAAGAAGCTGTTCGTTCTGTATGACGACTTCGACAAGCTCATGCTGAAAGAACCGAAAGATTTAGAAGTGCCGATACTGGTGGACAATGAAACAGCGCAAAACTTTGCGTACGAATCCAGCATTGATAAGGATACTTTTAACCTGATCAAGCTGGTGGTTGAAGATGGGGAAGCCGGAGAGCATAAAGTATATTATGCTCCGGCGGATCCGGACAAATTTGCAAAATCAAAAAGCAAAGACCAGTGGGGTATACTTCAATATTATGAAAAGCTAGACAAAAATGTACAGGACCCGCAGGGAAGGGCAAATCAGATGCATGAATTTTACAATGTCGTCCGGCGGAAGCTGTCGATCGAAGGGGCGGCCGGGGATCCCCGGGTACGAGCCGGGAGCCTGTTGTATATTAAGCTGAAGCTAAACGATACAGACTTGGCAGCGCAGAAGATGCTGGTCACGGCGGTGAAGCATGTGTTTGAGAACAATGCGCACTTCATGGATCTGACACTGAAAGGGGGCGTGATTAATGATCAATGACGATCTTCCGAATGTGCTACGTAGCCTGATAGGGCAGACCGTACAGGCTATGCACCTCAGTGATTTTGTTTTCGGCGTGGTTACGTCGGAAAGCCCCCTTCTGATCCGTATCGATGACAAGCGGGAGCTGGACGAAGATTTTTTGATCCTGTCGGACAATGTGCGGGACTATGCCGTGGATATCGAAGTGCTGCACACGACAGAGAACCGATCCGGAGGCGGCGGGTACGCAGAATTCGCAAGTCACAATCACGGGTATGCCGGGCGAAAGAAAATCATCGTGTACAACGGTCTTAAAGTAGGGGAGCAGGTGATCATGATTCGACAGTCTGGCGGGCAGTTGTTTTACGTAGCAGACCGGGTATTTCCGCACAAGGATGTACACGGGCAATGGGGGTAAGGCATGGGGTATTTAGCAAGTGATTACAATAATGTGTCGATCGAAGGGCTGAATGCGAAGAGGCAGCCGTCTAAAACGTATCGGATGCAGATTGAGGAAGAAAGGGTATCCGGTACAATTACAGACGACATTGAGGCGGTCAAACAAGCTGTGTATAAGATTTTAAACACAGAGCGATACAAGCATATCATCTACAGTCCGAACTACGGCGTTGAGCTGGCGGAACTGTTTGGCAAGCCGATGCCGTATGTGCTGCCGGAAATCCCACGTAGAATTGAGGAAGCACTGCTGGCAGATGACCGGATTACAAAAGTGGATAATTTTGATCTGAAATATGACAAGCGCGGAAACGTGACTTGTCTTTTTGTTGTACATACCGTGTTTGGCGCTTTTGATGCGAAAAAAGAGGTGAGGCTGAATGTATGAGAATCAAACAAGTCAAGTAATTAATAGAAGGATGCTGGACGCAGTCAGCACGGCTATGGATAAGCGGGAAGGCAGCGTCATCTTTGATGCGACTAAACCGGTATCAATCGAACTGGAACTGATGTACGCCGCAGTGGACTGGCTGATGCGGAACACGTTCGGCGATACGGCGGATCGGGAGTTTCTGATAGAGCGCGCCTTGGAACGGGGATTGCGTCCGTTTACGGCGACTAAAGCCAAGGTAGCTGTGGAAGTGCAGCCATCTGGCTATGCGCTGCAAGTTGGCGCAAGGTTCTCCTGTGCCGGTCTGAACTATAAAATTACACAGCAATTAGAACCCGGACGGTATGCCGCCGAATGCGAAGCGGCGGGTACAGAGGGGAACAAGACCGGCGGAGCACTTGTCCCGGTAAGCTATTTAGCAGGCTTGAGGTCTGCAAGAATTGCGGAGCTTCTAATCCCGGCGATTGACGACGAGAAAACGGAGGCCTTCCGGCAGCGGTACCTGAACAGCTTTGCAATCCAGGCTTATGGCGGAAATATCGCAGACTACAAAGAAAAGGTATTGTCTATCGCCGGAGTAGGCGGCGTGAAAGTGTATCCGGTATGGAACGGAGGCGGAACGGTAAAAGTTGTATTTTGCAACTCGGAGTTTAAAACACCAGCATCAGAATTTGTCGCGCAAGTGCAGGAAGCGCTGGACCCGGTGCCGTATCACCAGCAGGGCGTAGGGGTTGCACCAATCGGACATTATGTGACGGTAGAGGGCACCACGGATGCAACGATCAACCTATCCGCCTTGGTATCCGTGAAGCCGGGGTTTGTGTTAAACGACGTAAAGCCGGCAATCATCGCAGCCGTGCAGGAATATCTGAATGAAATAAATACACAGTGGAAGGATACACAGATCGTGTCTGTGAACGAATTCACGAACGAGGGGCTGATCGTGCGCATATCAAAGCTGGAAAGCCGCATTCTCGATGTAACAGGCGTACTGGATGTAGAGAATTTGACGGTCAACGGAACAAAAAGGAACGTGACGCTGGGCCTTAACGAGCTTGCGATTCTGGGGGGGCTGACCTATGAGTGATACATTACGAGATACGATAGAGATGCGTGATGCTAACATACGGCGGTATTTCCCCGATGTGCTGGCACCGGCTGTAGAATTCAAAGCCTATGCGGATGTAGTCGAACCTGAGTTAAATGTACTTATCGGTCTGATGATTAAACACGCCTTGGACACCTTCGTGTTCGACTTGGACGAAGAAGGGGCCGCGCGCTGGGAAGCGATGCTGAAACTGACCCCGCGCAGCGCAGATACATTAGATGACCGGCGTATGGCTATATTAGCTACGATCACGCCGAACACACCGTACACATATAGAAAGTTAGAAATTATGCTGGCAGATATCTGCGGCGAAGGAAATTACAGTATAAATTTACAGCATAATCAGTACTACATCAAGGTGCTTGTGGCACTGGGTGTTAAACGGCAAAGAGATACGGCGGAGTACATGTTGAAATGTGTGCTGCCGGCTAATTTAACTATAGAGGTTGACTTGATGTATAACCGGCACATCGACTTAAAACGATTTACCCACGGAAGGATGAACAGTTTATCATTAACACATCATGACTTAAGAGAGGAAGTGCTACCGGATGCCTAACTATACACCGAATTTAAATCTGGAAAAGCCGTTACAGACGGAAACATATAACATAGACGTGCATAACGCGAACAGCGACAAGATTGACGCTGCCTCGAATGAGCACCGTACTGCGGCTGTCCTGGACCACCCGAACGGATCCGTCACTGAGCCGAAGCTGGCACCAGAAGCAGTTAGCACCCGTGCGCTGTCTAAAACCGGCGTTGCCGCTGGCACGTATAAATCTGTGACAGTAGACGTAAAGGGGCGCGTAACAGGGGGAACGAATCCCACCACGCTTGCTGGGTACGGAATCACGGACGCATACGATAAAACGGAGTCCGATAACAGATTTGTAAACGCCACGGGCGATACACTGACAGGTGTACTGCTTGGTGTTAACGGCTCAAATTATCGTGCAAAAGGAACATCTGCTGATAGAACATCAGTCACGCAGGGAGTAGGCGATCAATGGGTTTGTCCTGCGCTTGCTATAGATAAAAACGGCAAGGAATTAGGTGCGGTAGCAAGTTATAGATATCCAAAATACAAACAAACTTTTACAAATTTAAGAGCATACACGAAAGATGGGCTATATGCAGAGATAAGGATAAGGGCTGGAGATAATCATACTTTTTTTGGTGAGTATAATTATTCCGGTTCCAGTGGTAACTTTACTTTCGGTGTTCCCCTAACCGACAATTCCGTTATAATCCCTACCACATCTTGGATACAGAGTAGACTATTAAATGGCGATAATATATATGCAGACACAATAAAGTTTTCTAACGGCAATGAGATAGTATTTGATGGTTTTTCTGATGATAGTGAAAAAGCATGTTATGTTGGGTATAGGTCCAAGTCAGGCAAAGGCAAAATCAAAGAGTATTTTTTCCATAACATGAAAGGATCTCCGGCAAATATAAGGGCAGCGATTTTTTATGGTTACTTAGCCGGCAGGGCGCAACGATCAGAGAGTTTGTGTAACATGTTTAATCCTACTGCCAATGGTCCTGCAAACAGACCTGCGAGTGCAAATGTGTCGAGTGACAACACCGGGGGCGTTAGAAAGTTTTTAGCGTCGTCTGCAATGTCTATAGGTAAACCAGAAGGGGATGGACACATATTAAATCTTGATTGGGATAATTCAGACGTATGGAACACCCAGCTTTTCGTGCCTCAGATACAAACGACGCATGTGCAGGTAAGGTCTTTAGCGGGGGAAAATTGGCAACCATGGAAGTCTCTCGCTTATCTCGATGAGCTTCCCGGCCTGTCCACCACGGTGGCAAATGGATTGCTTCCGAGGCTGTCCGGCAATGCGAACGACGTCATGACTGGCACGGGGGCGTGGAGTTCTAATAATAGTATTACTGCTCAGTCATTACGTACAAATGGGTATGTGAAATTCGGTAATGGTTTCATTATACAATGGGGTATTACTGCCAAAGCTACGTTATCCGTTACATTTCCAATTCCATTTCCGAATAACTTGTTATCAATAGTACAGGGCGACTTATATAGTGATAGAGGTGACCGTATGACTTACGATGAAAAGCGAATTAATACAAGGACAAATACTGGTTTCACATACAATAGCGCTTCTTGCGAAAGGGCTTGGGTTGCCATTGGATATTGAGGTGATATTAATATGTTAAATAAAAAATTTTATAAAAACGAATTGGAAACGCAAGAACAATTAGCCGCATACTCACAAGCGGCGGAATGGTGCAATGCAAACGGAGCGACAATTGAGGATAAAGGCGAGTATTACGAAGTAGTGGAAATCCCACCCCCAGATTTAAAAGCGGTGAAAGCCGCTAAGATTGCGCAACTGAAAAGGATACGAGATACCAAAGAACTGGAACCTGTCGAGTTTGACGGTTCCAGTTTTGATTTTGACAGCAAGAGCTACGAGCGCATTACAGCGGCTATCTATGCGCTGGAATCACAAGGAGCGCCCGCTACAATCAATTGGACGCTGTCAGACAATGGAAGCACACCGGTCACAGCGGCTAACTTGCGGGGTGTGATAGCCGCTGCGGCCATGCGAAGTGATGCGCTGCATACGCAGTACCGGGAGCTAAAAGCGGCCGTGTTGGCGGCAGGGACAGTAAATGACGTAGATAAAATAACCTGGACGGAGGCGTGATTGTGATAGACCAAATTGTATCATCAATTGTAATGTTTCTGCTGGGTGCGGCACTATCGTACTTTTCTACGCGGTGGAGCTGCGCGCTCAAAAAAATAACAATATTAGAAGATGGATTGCAAGCCCTCTTACGGGATCATATGCTGCACCTACACCGTAGCTACGCTAAAAGCGGGGAGCCTATTCCACAGCGGGACGTGGAAAACTTCGAAGCGATGTATGAAGCGTACAAGCAGTTAGGCGGCAACGGCTATGTGGAGGACGTGCGCCGGGTGTTTATTGAGGTGATGCCGCATGAGAAACATTAAAATTTGGTATGCCGCCCTCACAAGGGGCGGTGACAAATACTATTCCTTGTCCGATACACAGTTTTTCTGGATAACGTTATTTTGGGTACTGCTCCTCCCGGCGGCCGTATACGCGGTATTTTTTATAGCAAAAGCCACATGGAAAGAATTAGCGGTGTATGTGGCGTTGGAAATCGCCGTGTTGGCATTTAAATACGCGAAGTATATCAAAGTCAAGTACGCAAGTACGGAAGTGGAATTGACGCAAGGGAGGGAGAATAAAGATGAAATACTTTAATTTGTGTGAGTTCGAATGCCACCACTGTGGTCAGTTACCAGATAAAGGCATGAACTCCGCACTGCTGGCAAAGTTAGACGAACTGCGGGAGCGGCTGGGGCGTCCTATCATCGTTACGAGCGGCTACAGGTGTCCTGTGCACAACCGCAACGTAGGTGGGGTCTGGAACAGTCAGCACGTAGCGGGTACAGCTGCGGACATCTATTGCCCGGGTGTGTCGGTTGACACGTTAGCGGATATGGCGGCGAAGGTCGGCTTTGACGGGATCGGGCGATATTACGATCAGGGCTTTGTCCATGTCGATTGCCGGGATGGCGGAAACAGCCCGAACGGGTACACGTGGGAGGGCTAATGCATGAACTTTCTTTCATTAATGTATCCTTACCGGAAATACATAGCTGTCGTGTTATTTATTTTTGCCGCGTTCGGCCTTGGCTTTTACCGCGGACGAGTGACGGCTCCGGAAAAGATTGTAGAAAAAGAGGTCCCGGTAGAGCGCGTTGTCACACAGACAGTAACAAAGACGGACGTCCGGTATGTCGCTAAGAAAAGCGCCGCGGATCCAGATGTGGACATAAAAATTCCGAAGCAAGAACTTACAGTGTACGTAAACGGGCAGAAACAGACGATCCGGAAAGCGGACACGGAAAAATATGTGTTCGATCAGAACAAGTTGCAACTCGAGCAATACAGCAAGGCCGTCGTTGACATCAAGATACCTACCATTGATAAGACCCGCCGCTGGTCCATCGGAATTGGCGTGGGGAAGGATGGTGCGGCATATATGCTGCGGGCGCCGCTTAAAAACCATGTCGGTTTGTGGACCACCTGTGATAAAAAGACAATTATGGGCGGCGTAAGTTTTGACTTTTAAAAAAGAAAGCCTCTACACTATTACAGTGCAGGGCTTATTTTTTATGCTCACTTTCTGCTCACTGGCCACGTAGTATAACGCGCAAAGGATGATTGTGTGGTGCTTCATATTAAATCACTCACCCGCTCCGCCAAAATAAAATTATAGTACAATGTAGATACCCAACACAGGCGTAAACTGCCGACGAGTGGTAAGCCTTATAAAACTGAAAGTAATAAGTAAAAAACCGACACTCGATATTGTATTGAATGTCGGTTTTGTGTTTTGTTTAATCAGAGAAGTTCTTATGGAACATCAGAAGCAAGAGAGATATTTTTTAACGTTCAAGAGGTAAGAAGCGTATAAAAATGACACAGGTGCTAATTTTAAAGAAGAAAGTCATCAAGTAAAAAATTAATAATCTTGATATTCCATGGAAAAATAAATTTAAATTGAAAAGTTTAATATAAAGATATAAAATCTTGTAATTCAAATTAGCGGAATGGGAAAGCATATGAGGGGAAATCTTGAACTTATCAAATTATTTCCGTTGTTTTGACACATCATGGAAAAACGTAGTAAGATAAAATCGCATGAGAAATAAAGGATAATTGCTCTACATAAAGTAAACCTGTAGGAAGTAAAACTACAAGGAGGGGTGTCTGATGAAAAGAATATTTGCATTGGTCATGACCCTGTGTCTGTTTTGCGCGGGCGTTGTTTTTGCGGAGAAAGAGCCGGCCGAAGATAAGGCGGCGAAAGATAACGGTTCCTTAAATCTGACTTCTTTGCCGGAACGGAAAACGATCAATTCTTTGGAAGATGTTTTGACAGCGCAGGATGCTACGCGGCTGCAAAAAGCTGTTTCCGATGCGTTGATCAGCTATGCGGAAAAGGATACTGTGTTAACAGACCGGGATTGGTCGCAAAAGCTGATGCAGGAAAAAATGCACAATGCATCGCAGGGTCGTATCGCGGAAATCGCGGAAGAAATCCAGGCTACGCTGAAGGCTACCGATGAACAGAAAAAATCGTTGGAACAGGCTGTTCAACAGGGTGAGAGCAAAAAAAGCTGGTTAGACGGTCGTTTTAAGCAATATATTACAAAAGCCATCGAATTGACCGGCGATACGCCGAAGATCACCGGCAACGGCCGTAATGCGGGCTTTACCATTGCCGGAAAGAACTGGCGGGGACAGGCGCTCAGTGAGAAAGAAGCGCAAGGGCTGCGGGATAAACTGGAAGCGGATCAGGATAACGGCATCAAGACCGCTGTGGCTGTGGGTTTGGTTATCGCGGAAGATAATGGTCAAGTCGGCATTTTGAATCAGGCCGGACCCCGGCAGCTGACCATGATAGCGATCAATGCGGTGGAAGAAGCCAAAACCGTCTTAAAAGTAAAAAAGGGACTGATCAGTGGGAAAGAGGGCGTAGCCAAACTGACGGATACGGCCATGGCTTCTGTTATAGGAATGTTAGCCGGCTTTGATTACAAACAGATCGGCTTCATTGCCGGTACGGCGGCAGGCACGGCAGCCGGTGGCGCCCTGGAAGGCGCTACCGGCGGTCTCAGCCTGGGCGCAATTACCATTAATGGGGCCTTGCTGGGCGCCTATCTGGGCGAAAAGATCGGCAGCAAATTAGGGGATTCTTTGAACGCCACCATGGATGAAAAGCTGAAGGTGCGAATCATCACCGAATTTGAAAGCTTTATCGGCGGTACGGTGGCATCCGTGCTGAATATCCAGGATGTGCAAAAAGCATTGGACAGCATGGACAAAGAAAGTGACGTCAAATTGACGGAAGAAGCGGCCAAAGCCATGGGCAAGGCCAAAGACGGGGCTGTGTCTTTCGGTCATAGCGTAGGCGATACGCTGAGTTCCTGGGGTAAAGCGATCGGCAACGCATTTTCCAGCCTGGGACATTCCATCAGCTCGGGCATACAAAGCGCAGGACATTGGCTGGGCGATCTGTTCCACAGCATGGGACAGGCGATTGGCGAAGGCTGGAACGGGTTAGGGCAGTGGTTCAATACGCTGTTTCACAGTGTAAAAGGGGCTTTTAACGACGCTTCCTTTATGATAACTGTTGCCTGACGCAAAATTACAGATAATACACAGAAATCATTGATAAACTGCTTACAGGATAGTTACCGATAGATGTAATTTCTCGAAGCAGACACCGGAAGAAAATGAACCCGAGTAGACACACGGAAAAGGGGGAACCTATATGTCGCAAGACCGGTTTACTGTAAAAGCTATCGGACACATTCGTACGGATTTCCCCACGAAGTTTGGTGTGCCGCGGCAAAGCGGGCTGATTCCGAATCTGCGGGCTAAAATCGTGTTGACAGGAGAATTTGCGCAGGCTGAAGCAGTGCGCGGTCTGGAGGAATATTCTCATTTGTGGCTGCTCTGGCGCTTTTCAGAAGTGCCGGAAGATTATTGGGCGGCCACTGTCCGTCCACCCCGTCTGGGGGGCAACGAAAGAGTCGGTGTTTTCGCCAGCCGCTCGCCCTTCCGTCCCAACAGCATCGGTCTTTCTTCCGTGAAAATTGAAAAAATAGAGACGGAAACACCGGAGGGTCCGGTAATTTATGTATCGGGGGCGGACCTGATGGACGGCACGCCGATCCTGGACATCAAGCCTTATCTGGCTTATGTGGATTCTCATCCGGAAGCCAGGGACGGCTTTGCCGGCCGCGTACAATATTTGCGGGTCGATGTGGATTTTCCGGCATCACTCTTAGCGCAGATACCGGAAAATAAACGACAGACCCTGTTAGCGGTCCTGGCGGAAAATCCTGCCCCCCACTATCAGAAGGACCCGCAGCGTATCTACGGATTCGGGTTTGCCGGTAAAGAAATCAAATTTAAAATTGTGGGAAATCAATTAACTGTGGTGGATGTGCTGGATGCTGTTGAAGTGTAAACCATAAGAACAAACGCCTGCTTAAAAGGCAGGCGTTTCTTTGCGTTTAGGTCCGGGGAGTCGGTCAGACTGGTAATTTTCCCTTAGTTTTGTTATAATTAAATGTACGTTTGCAGGAGGTATGTATGATTGCGATAAGGAATCGGGTTCGTTTTGAAGAGACAGATTTGATGGCTGTTGTGTATCACGGCCGTTACCTGCCCTGGTTGGAAATGGGGCGTGTGGCCTATTTACGGGCCTGCGGCGTGGACTTAAATGAACTGATGAGCCGGGGTGTACTTTTCCCCATGCGGGAAATCAACATAAAATATAAACGTTCGGCGCATTTTGATGACGAATATGAAGTGCAGACCACTATGGCCGAGTTTAATCGGGCTAAGATGGTATTTTCTTACAAGGTGATCAATGTGCAGGATGGGAAGGTATTGGTAGAAGGAACTACCACCAATGTATTTGCGGATAAAGACGGTAAAATTATTCGGCTTGCGCCGGAGTGGTTTGACAAAATAAATCAAGCCTATCTGGCAGAAGCGAAAACAGAGAAACAGGCCACCCGGATAAGCAGGGAAAGCAGATAAACAGACAGAACAGAGAAACGGGATAAAGAAGAAAACAGGGAAACCGCATAGCAGGAAAAGAAAAACAGGAAAAGAAAAACAGGAAAAGAAAAACAGGAAAAGAAAAAACAGGAGTGTCATTCATGGAGTATGAAATTGTTCCGGTTCCTACACGCATCCTCACCTCAAGGGATGATATCGTGGAAGCGGTAAAAGAATACGGCAAAGGAAAATTTGGCCCGGATGATGTGATCTGCACGGCGGAAAGCGTGGTGGCGATCACTCAGGGCATGGCGAAACGCTGTGAAGAGTTCAAGCCGGGGTTCCTGGCCAAGGTATTATGTCATTTTTTCCCTTCCTATGGCAGTATCAGCGGCTGGTATTGCATGCAGGCCCTGATCGACACGGAAAGCAATGCGAAAGTATTGTGGGCCTTTATTGTGGGGGCTTTTACCAAATTACTGGGGAAAAAAGGTGTATTTTACCAGATGGCGGGCTATCAGGCACGGCTGATCGATGATGTGACCGGTACGATGCCGCCTTATGACAAACATATTGTCTACGGCCCGAAAGATCCGTTCAACGTGGTGAAAACGCTGCAGGAAGCCTGCGGTGTTTACGGCGCGGTAATTGCCGATGTCAATGACCTGAAACGGGCGGCGGTCATTGGGTGGACCGACGGCGTGGATCCGGATAAAATAGCGCAGATCCTGATTAATAATCCGTTCGGCAATGGCAGCCAAAAAACCCCGATCTGCATTATTAAAAACTATCATAAAGCGCAATAAGCGGAGGAAAATAGAATGGTTGTAGCAGGGATACTACTGGTACTCGCGGTACTGGTCGTTTTATTTACGCTGCGTCTGATCTCGTCTCATGCAGCCTCAGACAAGAAACTGGCCTTTTTCAGGGAAAAGAGAACAGCGGCTAAATTACTTTCTCTGACGGAGGAAAAATGTACTTTCAGCATTGAGGTGCCTTATAAAAACAAAAGCGGTGACGAAGGTATTTTTCTGGACGCTTTCGTGCGTATCTACTTGCCGGACGAACAATATGAAGGCGCTCTGATGCGGGGTAGGGTGAACCATCCTGCCGCGCCCCGGACCGACGACTACTTTGAAGCGCGTCTGGTCGCGCCCGGCGAAGCGGGTCATTTGACCATAACGTTGGAAGTGACGCCCCGCAATGGGAAAAAGACTGCCAAAGACGCAGTTCTGGGGCTGCCGGATGTGGAAATCGCCTTATATGTGGAGCGCAGAGGGCGTATGGCATTGTTCCACAATAAAGAGAATATCCTACTGACCCGGGAAGAACTGCAGGCTCTGATTTTACAATAAAAGTAACCATAGAAAAAAGCATGTAAAAACATAAAAAGACACGCAAAAGCATAAAAAGCGTGAAGAAAGTACGAAAAAGCGTGTGATGCCTGTGAGCAAAATGCTGCGGGATCATTCAAAAATTGGCTAAAGCTGTAGTTGCAAAAAGCTGTAGTTAAAGGGGTGTATTCATGGAAACACTGGTCATAGCGACTTCCAATCCGGGCAAGTTGGAAGAGATCAAAGAGATGTTTAAAGACGTGCCGGTCACACTTAAGTGTCTGGCAGACTATCCGCAAATGGTGGCGCCCAATGAAACAGGGCGGACGTTTGCTGCCAATGCGAAATTGAAGGCCGGTTATTATGCTAAAAATCTGCATGAATATTGTTTAGCCGATGACAGCGGTCTGGAAGTAAAAGCCCTGGACGGGGCCCCCGGGGTGCATAGCGCCAGATTTGCCGGGGAAGAAGCGACCGATGCTGAAAACAACGCGCTGCTTTTGCAGCAGATGAAATTTCAGGTCTCCCGTGTCTGCCGTTTCCGCTGCGCTTTGGCGCTATCGGATCCGGAAGGCCGTATTATAGCCGAATCAGATGGAACCTGCGAAGGGATGCTGTTGCATGAACCTATGGGAGAAAACGGGTTTGGCTACGATCCTTTGTTTTGGTCCACCGAGCTTCATAAGGGATTGGGGGAGGCGACGGCGGAGGAAAAGAACAAGATCAGTCATCGGGGGAAAGCGGTAAAAAAACTGGTTGCGAACTGGAAAAAGATTCGCTGAACGACTGCTGAGTTGCAGGAAAAATGATGCATCCGCATACTGCTTATAGGTTGCGGAACAAGTTATGAGAAGCGACAGGGTTTATGAGAAATCGGACAAATTATGAGAATCGGTATTTTAAGTGACACCCACGGTAGCCTGCCTGCCATGCGGAAAGTAGCCTTAAAGGCCCCGCCTGTCAAATATTGGCTGCACGGCGGCGATTATGGGATCGATGGCGAATATTTTCAAGAGATGGTACAGGCGCCTGTATATTCTGTAGCCGGGAATTGTGATGTGATGCGCGGCTCGGTTACGGCGAAACCGGATATTTTTCTGGAAGAAGAAGGCTATAAACTGTGGTTGACGCACGGCCATCTTTACATGAACGAAATGCGTTCCATAAAGGAACTGGGCTGGTGGGGAAAAAAGCTGGAACAGAATATTGTAATCTTCGGTCATATCCATGTGCCGGTCTTTGAACAGAGCAATGGCGTGTGGCTGATCAACCCGGGCAGTCCCTTTCGTCCCAGAGAAGGAAGCAAGGCAAGCTTTGCGGTCCTGACGTTGCAACAGGGAGAAGCGCCGCAGGTGGAATTTATCCCCGTATGATACAATAAGTGCGGTGAAAAGCCGGACGCAGCAATACCTTTTTCAAAGAGCGCGAACTGTATAATTAGAAAGACGATGGCGGCCTTACCGGAGGCTTTCCCATCGCCTTTTTTCTTGTCTGGTGCCATAAAAAATTCAGCGTTTGGATATTGTAAAAACCAGCGTTATCAAGTAAAATATTAGTATATACTAATAGTATAAAATAGAATAGGCTACTGGGTCAGGAACCGTAAGTGATCAAAATTTAAGGAGGCGTTGGTATGACTTTGCGTGACGAGGCGTTAAAACTTCATTTGGACAATAATGGGAAACTGGAGGTCCACAGTAAGGTGGCGTTAAAGGATGGGCATGATCTGGCGCTTGCCTATACTCCCGGTGTGGCGGAACCTTGTAAAGATATTAAAGTAAACCCGGAGCTGTCTTTTGAATATACCTGCCGCGGCAATATGGTGGCAATCTGCACGGATGGGACCCGTGTGTTGGGTCTGGGCAACATCGGCCCTCGGGCTGCGATGCCTGTTATGGAAGGCAAGGCCGTCTTGTTTAAGGGCTTTGGCGATGTGGATGCGGTGCCCGTATGTATTGACGAAACGGATGCGGAGAAATTTATTACCATCGTGAAAGCGCTGCAGCCTAACTACTCCGGTATTAACCTGGAAGATATCCAGTCGCCGAAATGCTATGACATTGAAGATCGTCTGAAAAAGGAACTGGAGATCCCCGTATTCCATGATGATCAGCATGGTACCGCTATTGCCTGTCTTTCGGCAGTATTAGGCGCACTGCGTTTAGTGAAAAAAGAACTTAAGACTGCTAAAATCGTAGTGAACGGCTGTGGCGCCGCGGGTACGGCGATTGGCCGCCTGTTGGTGAACATGGGCGCGGAAAACGTGATTATGATGCTCCATCACGGCGTATTATGCGAAGGCTGCGATAATCATGGCCGGCCCTTGGATCGTGTGCAGGAAGCTCTGTCTCATACAACGAATAAAAATAAGGAACAAGGGACGCTGGCTGATATTGCCAGGGGCGCAGATGTGCTGATCGGTGTTTCAGCTCCCGGCGTATTTACCCCGGAAATTATTAAAAGCATGGCGAAAGATGCCATCGTCTTTGGTTTAGCGAATCCTGTACCGGAAGTGATGTATGATGTGGCGAAAACTGCCGGCGCCAGGGTTGCCGGAACCGGGCGCAGCGACAGCCCTAACCAGGTGAACAATGTCATCGTCTTCCCCGGCGTCTTCCGCGGCGCCATCGATGTACGGGCCAAAGAAATCAACGAAGCCATGAAGATTGCGGCAGTCTATGCGATCTCCGACCTGATTGAAGATAAGGATCTGCGGGAAGACTATGTTATTCCGGCAGCCTTTGATCCGCGGGTAGCTCCTGCTGTTGCGGCGGCGGTAGCGAAAGCGGCCATGGAAACCGGTGTGGCCCGCGTTCAGGTGGATCCGGAAGATGTACGCAAAAAAACAGCCGAACGGTTAGCGCGTAATAAACGGATCGATGAAGCGGCTGCGAAAGTAAAATAAAGCCTGCAAAAACAAATAAATAATAAAAAATGAATAGATCGTAAACGAGCACCAACCAAGCCGGAAGTCTACGGGTTTCCGGCTCGGCGTGTATTCGCAGGAGGAAACATCAGATGAGGGAAATAGATGTAAAACAAATTACGGAAGCAGTTGCAGCGTGCTGTATCGATTCCTGCAATAATCTGCCGGCCGGCGTGCTGCAAAAATTGGAAGAAGCACGCCAAAGCGAGATATCGCCGTTAGGCTGTCGGGTATTGGATACCATCATTGACAATGCCAGGCTGTCGCATAAAAAACAAGTGCCCCTGTGCCAGGATACCGGTTTAACGGTAGTGTACATCGATGTAGGGCAGGAGGTACATTTTACCGGCGGCGATTTATGGAAAGCCATCAATGACGGTGTAGCAAAAGGCTATATTGACGGGTATCTGCGGAAATCTTCCGTGGATGATCCGCTGTTTGTGCGCAAAAACACCCAGGATAACACACCGGCGATCATCCATTGCCGTATTGTTCCCGGTGATAAGGTCCATCTTATTGTGTTGCCCAAGGGCTGCGGCAGTGAAAACATGTCCCGTCTCCGGATGCTGAAACCGGCTGACGGACTGGAAGGCGTGCTCAATTTTGTGCAGGAAGCGGTGCAGGACGCAGGCCCGAATCCCTGTCCTCCCGTTACGGTGGGCGTCGGGATCGGCGGCAATGCGGAATTAGCCGCGGAACTGGCGAAATATGCGTTGGTACGTCCAATCGGCGAACACAATGCCAATCCGCGTTATGCGGAATTAGAGGATCAATTGCTGGAATTAGTCAATAAAACCGGCGTCGGTCCTGCCGGGTTAGGCGGTAAAACTACAGCGATTGCTGTGAATGTCGAGTACGCTCCTACCCATATCGGCGGTTTGCCCTGCGCGATTATCTTTAATTGCCATGCAGCCCGTCGTTCGGAAGCGACGATTTGAGGGGAGGCGAAACGTATGGATCAGATTAAGAATATTACTACGCCGTTGACAGAAGAAACAGTAAAAAATCTGCACGCAGGTGATTTTGTGCGCATTACCGGGCCTATTTATACCGCTCGTGACGCAGCGCATAAACGGATGTATGAAGCGCTGGAACGAGGCGAGGGCCTGCCTTTTGACATTAAAGATCAGGTAATTTACTATGTGGGACCGACCCCTGCTAAACCGGGTGAAGTGGTTGGCAGTGCCGGTCCTACTACCAGCGGGCGCATGGATAAATATACCCCTGCGATGGTAGAGCAGGGCATGAAAGGTATGATTGGCAAAGGGTTCCGTAATAATGCCGTGGTGGAAGCCTGCAAAAAAGGTCATGCGATTTACTTTGTGGCTGTGGGAGGCGCTGCTGCCGTAATTTCCCAGTCGATCCGGAGCGAAGAGATGATTGCCTACGAAGACCTGGGGCCCGAAGCGATTCGTTGCTATCAGGTAGTGGATTTCCCCGCCATTGTAGGGATCGATATCGAAGGCAACGATGTATATAAAGTGGAAATTGAGAAATACCATACCTTGTTGAATAAAGAATAAAGTGCGGAGCAAAAGGAAATAACGGGTTCCTGAGATGGCAGGAAAACAAGACGGAACCAAACCGAAGATCAGGTCAGGGGGAAATACGGTGCATCAGGCGGAAGAATACATTAAAAATGCTGTGGGGGAACTAAGCCGCGGCGGGTATTTACAGGATTTTTTACGACAGGAAAAAGATAAAGCGGCGATAGCGCCTATTGCAGAGCAGGTCCGGAAGTTTTCGGAGACGATGCTGGAACCGCAGCAGATCAAAATCATTGGCTTTGCTGTTCCCATCGGTTCTCTGGCTCTTTATGGCTATGTGCAGGAAGAATTGTCCGGTTTAAGGCAAATGCTGGCAGTGGGGGACGCGGAATCAGCCGCTTTGATGCCTGAGAAACAAAGGGTGCAAGCGGAAAAAAGACCGACTGTATTTGCCGCTCTGACCGCTGCCGAAAAAGAGGACATGGCGCAGCGCTTCACTGCATTGTCAAACGGTGTGTCGCATCTTACCGAGCAGCTTTTGGCACAGCATGTTGCAGATCAGCTGACCCAACGTATCGAAGCCGAAGCTGCGGCAAAAGCCATGCAGGAAAGTGGCTACTTGCCTCTTCATTTGGATGAAACCACCATGGGAAGAGTAGTGAACACGGCCGCCCTGCAGCTCTGCATCGATCGCTTTAACCTTGTGTTTCAGGGAATTGCCGAACCGGTCTCGCAAGAGCTGATCAAAACGTTGTTGGCAAAACACTTACTGCCGTTTTGGCAGGAGCACGGGGACGGAATATTATTCCGTATGGAAGAAGCCTGAAAATTCATGCTGTGACACACAAAAAACTGCCCGATCACCATTTCCTTACGGAAATACGGCTCGGGCAGTTCTTCTTTACTCGATTTGGCGATTAGACGTGACGGTATTTGAAATATCCTGCTGCATTATGCGGCGACCGTTGCAAAAGAGCGGCTCAACTAAATGGTCGCAACGCTTTTCTGCCACAGGAGACATAAAACTGTTGTATTACATGGAATCTGTTGCCACTGAAAGAACAGAAGCCTTGTCAAACGCAGAATTAATTATAAATGGATGGGCAGGGGCTTATGGATCACCATAGAGTCCGGGGTCACTTTACAGGTATACGCAAGGAGATGCACACCTGCCTGCTGCGCTGCGAATAGCGCCTCGGCAAAGGCAGGATGCGTTTTTCTGTTGGGCGTGAAGTACTCTGCGTCTTCCATCTGCACCACAAAAAGCACATAGGCTGCATATCCCTCGGAGACACTATGGGCTAGTTCGTGCAGGTGCCTGATTCCCCGTTCTGTCGGCGCGTCAGGAAAAGCCGCAACACCATTTTCTTCTAATGTGACCCCTTTGACCTCCAAAAAAATCTTGCGCGGTCCCTCCTCCAGATAAAAATCAAAGCGGCTTCTGCCATGCTTATATTCCGCTTTCAGATAGGTTAGACCGGAGAAGAGCGTTTTTGTTTCCAGCCATTCTTTGGCGGCAGCATTCGGTGCCTGGGAATCCATATTGATCAGCAACGTTTTATTCTGTTCTCCTGGGCAAATTTTTTCAACCGCGATCAGATCAAATAAGGTCTTACGGTTAGGGTTGTCGCTTTTTGCGCAATACACAGTACAGCCGGGTACTAGTAACTCACGGCAGCGACCGGTGTTTTTTACATGACAGACTTCTGCGGTTCCGTTTATTTTAACATGGGCGATGAAACGATTGGGGCGGTCGATAAATTGCCCCGCTATGACCTGGTTATATCTCATTTTATGTTACCTTTCTATATATGTTGGCGTTTTTATAAGGCCGTTCTCTCACAGGCTTTTTTCTTAGTCACTTTTCCTTTGTTAAATTTCCCTGACATTGCTTTTGTATATACAGCTCTTTTCTTTTATATTACAATTTTAGACAGGCTGCTTTCCTCTTGCCATATATGATATAATTAACTATTATACCACAGAATTCCGGTGGTATTTTTAAAAGCGGGAGATAAAGTGATGATGCGAAATTATCCTACATTTTATATTACGAAAAAAGGGGAGCGTGCGGCCCGGGAAGGGCATCCCTGGGTTTATGGGGAAGAGGTGACCCGCAGCGAAGGGTCTTATGAAAATGGGGACCTGGTAGATGTGCGCAGTCCCAAAGGCAAATATATTGGTACCGGTTTTGTCAACGATCACAGTAAGATACGGGTGCGTTTGCTCAGCACCAATGCCAATGATGCTTTTGACGAGGTCTTCTGGAAGCGGCGGCTGCGCTATGCGCTGGACTATCGCCGTACCGTGATGCCCGGTGAGGATTTTCAGTGCTGCCGGCTGATTTTTGGGGAAGCGGATCAGTTCCCCGGCTGGACGGTAGATCGTTACAACGATCTTTTAGTGACGCAGATCCTTTCTTTGGGCATTGAAAAACGAAAAGACATCCTGCTTCCGCTTTTGGTGCGGTTGCTGCGGGAACAAGGCGAAAAGATCGCCGGTGTGTGTGAACGCAATGATGTGAAGATCCGGCAGTTGGAGGGCATGGAACAGGGGAAAGGCTGGTATGCTTTGCCTGGTGAAGCGTTGCCCGGCAGCCCGCTTACCACGATTTGCGAAAACGGGATCCAATATGACGTGGATGTAGAAAACGGCCAAAAAACAGGGTTCTTTCTGGATCAGAAATACAATCGACGACGGGTGGCGCGAATCGCACAGGGGCATACTGTTTTGGACTGTTTTACCCATACGGGCAGTTTTGCCTTGAATGCGGCAAAAGGCGGCGCGAAACGGGTGACAGCGGTGGATGTCAGCGCCGAAGCCTGCCGTATGACGGGGCTCAATGCGGTGAAAAACGGTGTGGCAGACCGGCTGGAAGTGCGTCAGGCAGATGTATTTGCTTTATTGGATGAACTGGAAGCGGCGCATACTCATCCCTATGATTTTATTATCCTGGATCCGCCCGCTTTTACCAAAAGCCGCAAAACGGTGCAGAATGCCATCGGCGGTTATAAGGATATTAACAAAAAGGCCATGAGGCTTTTGCCCCGGGGAGGCTATCTGGCAACCTGCAGCTGTTCCCACTTTATGCGTTCGGAACTGTTTGAAGAAATGCTGCGGGACGCGGCCCGGGAAGCGCAGGTTTCCCTGCGTCAGATCGAATGCAGCCAACAGGCCCCGGATCATCCTATTTTATGGAACGTGCCGGAAACAAATTATTTAAAGTTTTATATTTTTCAGGTGGTGTAAACCGGAAAGGATACATAATGAAACTGATTTCCTGGAATGTGAACGGGCTGCGCGCCTGTATGAATAAAGGGTTTGATGTATTTTTACAACAGGCGGACGCTGATATTTTCTGCGTACAGGAAACGAAAATGCTGCGGGAACAGGCGGAATTCGATTTCCCCGGCTATTTTGAATACTGGAACAGCGCCGAGAAAAAAGGCTATTCCGGCACGGCGGTCTTTACTAAAAAAGAGCCGCTGAACGTCACCTACGGCATGGGCATTGAAGAACACGACCGGGAAGGTCGAATCATTACCTGTGAATTCCCGGAGCTGTATCTGGTGAATGTCTATACGCCCAACTCCAAGCAGGAATTGGAACGGCTGGAGTACCGGCAGGTCTGGGAAGACGCGTTTCGCGGGTATCTGGTGGGACTGGATGCCAAAAAACCGGTGCTGATCTGCGGGGATTTGAATGTAGCTCACGAAAACATCGATTTGAAAAACTGGAAGACTAACCGTAATAACGCCGGCTTTACCGATGAAGAGCGGGCCAAGATGACAGAGCTGCTGCAGGCCGGCTTTACCGATTCCTTCCGCTACCTGTACCCGGATAAAGAGGGAATCTATTCCTGGTGGTCGTATCGTTTCCGCGCCCGGGAAAAGAATGCGGGGTGGAGGATCGACTACTGGCTGGTGTCCAACCGCTGGCAGGATAAGATCAAAGACAGTTTGATTTATACAGACGTAATGGGCAGTGACCATTGTCCGGTGGGATTACTTTTGGATTTGTGAGGCCTGTTTTGGCAACGCCGAGTCGGTAGGAATGGCAGACACAAGGATAATTTTGAGAGTGTAAGCATAAGATAGTGACGACATAGAGGAAAGAAAGATCCATGGAATTTGCAATCAAGGCGCCGTTTGAACCGGCCGGCGATCAGCCGCAGGCCATCGCTAAACTGGCGCAAGGCGTAGAACAGGGAATGAAAGCCCAGGTATTGTTAGGGGCGACCGGCACGGGGAAAACTTTTACGGTAGCTCAGGTGATCAATCGGGTGCAGAAGCCCACTTTGGTCATCGCCCACAATAAAACACTGGCGGCGCAGCTGGCCAGCGAGTTAAAAGCTTTTTTCCCGGACAACGCGGTGGAATATTTTGTTTCTTATTACGATTATTATCAACCGGAAGCCTATATTCCCCAGACGGATACTTATATTGAAAAAGATTCGTCCATTAACGACGAGATTGATAAACTGCGCCATAGCGCTACCAGCGCTCTTTTTGAACGCAGGGATGTGATCGTGGTGGCCAGTGTAAGCTGTATTTACGGCTTGGGCGGACCGCAGGATTACTACGATTCCGTGGTCTCTCTGCGGATAGGTCAGGTCATCGACCGCAATGAGATCCTGCGGAAACTGGTGGAGAACCAGTATGTGCGCAATGATATTGATTTTAAGCGTGGCACTTTTCGGGTGCGGGGCGATGTGATTGAAGTCATTCCGGCCAGCTATGGGGAAAAAGCTGTACGCATCGAAATGTTCGATGACGAAGTGGAACAACTGCTGGAAGTGGACATCCTTACAGGAAATGTGGAAGCAAAGCGGACCCATGTGGCCATTTTCCCTGCTTCCCATTATGTCACCAGCAAAGAGAACATGGAACGGGCCATGGCGGACATCCGGGTGGAACTGAAGGAACGACTGGAACAGCTGCGGAGCGAAGGTAAATTGCTGGAAGCCCAGCGGCTGGAGCAACGAACCAACTACGACCTGGAAATGATGGAAGAGATGGGCTATTGCACCGGCATTGAAAATTATTCCCGGCACATGGATAAGCGTAAGGCGGGGGAAGCTCCCTTTACGCTGGTCAACTATTTCCCGAAGGATTTTTTACTGGTCATCGATGAATCCCATGTGACGCTGCCCCAGATCCGGGCTATGGCTCACGGAGACCGGGCGCGGAAAGAAATGCTGGTGAATTATGGTTTCCGTTTGCCTTCGGCGGTGGACAACCGTCCTTTGACGTTTGAAGAATTTAACGAGCGGATCCATCAGACGATTTATATTTCCGCTACGCCGGCTGCCTATGAGTTGGATCAGGCGGCGCAGGTGGTGGAACAGATCATTCGTCCGACGGGATTATTGGATCCGAAAATTGAAGTTCGCCCGATTCAGGGACAGATCGATGACCTGATGGCGGAAATTAAAAAGACCACGGCGCAGGGCGAACGGACGCTGATTACCACATTGACCAAACGGATGGCGGAAGACCTGACCGAATATCTGAAGCAGAATGAGATCCGTGTACGCTATCTGCATTCCGATATTGCCACCATTGAACGGGCCCAGATCATTGACGCCCTGCGGGGCGGTGAGTTTGACGTATTGGTGGGGATCAACTTGCTGCGGGAAGGACTGGACCTGCCGGAAGTGAGTTGTATTGCCATTCTGGACGCGGATAAAGAAGGCTTCCTGCGCAGTGATACGGCAATGGTGCAGACCATTGGGCGGGCGGCCCGGAATGAGCACGGTCACGTCGTGATGTATGCCGACCGGCTGACGGATTCCATGAAACGGGCGATTGACGAAACCAACCGCCGGCGTGAGATACAGGATGCCTTTAATAAAGAACATAACATTGTGCCAAAAACGGTCTACAAGGAACAGCGCAACCTGATCAAGCTGACTAAAGTAGAAGAAGAGATGGACACCCGGAAAGCCTATGACGAAAAAGCGTTGAAAAAAAGCAGTGCTGCCGCTTTGCGCAAGCTGGCCAGAAATCTGGAAAGCAGCATGGCCCAGGCCGCAAAAGAACTGGATTTTGAACTGGCGGCAGAACTGCGCGACCGCTTGATCGTAGTAAAGGGACAACTGGGCGATAAATTACAGCCCAAGGTAAAGAAGAAAAAGATATTCTGATGAACAAGAGTGCAGGAGTCACGTTTTATTATGCAAGATAAGATGATCATTAAGGGCGCGCGGCAGCACAACCTTAAAAATATAACATTGGAGATACCCCGGGATAAACTGGTGGTGCTGACGGGGCTTTCCGGCAGCGGCAAAAGTTCCCTGGCTTTTGATACGATTTATGCGGAGGGGCAGCGTCGGTATGTGGAAAGCCTTTCCGCTTATGCCCGCCAGTTTTTGGGACAGATGGACAAGCCGGATGTGGATTATATCGAAGGTCTGTCGCCGGCCATTTCCATCGACCAGAAGACGGCGGGGCGCAATCCCCGGTCTACCGTAGGCACCGTAACCGAAATTTACGATTACCTGCGGCTATTATTCGCGCGGGTGGGAGAGCCTCATTGCCCGAAATGCGGGCGGCTCATTGAACGGCAGACTGTACAGCAGATCGTGGACCAGGTGCTTTCTCTGCCGGAAGGTTCTCGCTTTATGATCATGGCGCCGTTGGTGTATGGCCGCAAAGGAGAACATAAAGACATCATTGAGAATATGCGCCGCTCCGGTTACGCCCGTATGTTGGTGGACGGGGAACTGCGGACGCTGGATGAAGATATCACGCTGGACAAAAAGAAAAAACACCGCCTTTCCGTGGTGGTGGATCGTATGTCGGTGCGGGAAGGTATCCGCCAGCGGCTCAGCGACTCCGTGGAGACGGCCTTGAAGTTGGCGGATGGACGGATCGAAGTGCAGGTCATCGGCGGGGAGACGAAGGTATATTCAGAAAAATTTGCCTGCCCGGATTGTGAGATCAGCCTGCCGGAAATCGAACCGCGCTTATTTTCTTTCAACGCGCCTTACGGTGCCTGTCCTACCTGCGGCGGGTTGGGGATCAAACGGGAATATGACTGGGAACTGATTTTGCCGGATAAAAATAAAAGCTTTGCCGATGGGGCCATTGCGGCTCTGTCTACCAATCCGGCCGCTTTTACCACGCGGCTTCTGACCGCTTTTTTACAGGGCAACGGGTATACGCTGGACAACTGCTGGAACGACCTTGCCCCGGCAATGCAGGAAAAGTTAAAGTGGGGCGGCGGCGAGGAGACCTATCATTTCGTTTATACCAACCTAAACGGGGATACCAATGATTATAACCGTACCTGGGATGGAGTGATCCCCCTGTTGAAACAGCGCTATAAAGAGGCCTGGGGCGATGCCATGCGGGAGGATCTGGAAACCTTTATGAGTGGGACGCTGTGTCCGGACTGTCAAGGCGGCCGTTTAAAACCGGAGGTCCTTGCCATCCTCATCGGCGGCAAGAATATTGATGAAGTTACGCGGCTGACCGTGCGGGACGCGAAAGATTTCTTTGCGAATCTGCAATTGACCGAACGGCAGCAGGTCATCGCCAAACAGGTGATGAAAGAAATCAATGCCCGGCTGAACTTTTTAAATGACGTAGGGTTGGATTATCTGACGCTGGCTCGGGCGGCGGCTACCTTAAGCGGCGGCGAAGCCCAGCGGATCAGGCTGGCAACCCAGATCGGCAGCGGCCTGGTGGGCGTATTGTATATTCTGGACGAGCCCAGTATCGGATTGCACCAGCGGGATAATGACCGCCTGCTGCAAACCTTTTTCCATTTGCGTGATTTAGGCAACAGCGTGCTGGTGGTGGAGCATGATGAAGAAACCATGCTGGCGGCGGATCAGATCATCGATATCGGCCCCGGTGCCGGCGAACATGGGGGACAGGTGGTGGCCCAGGGCACGGCGGCGGAGATCATGCAGGTCAGTGAATCCGTGACGGGGCAATACCTGAGCGGCAAACGCTTCATTCCTGTGCCGGCAGAACGCCGCAAGCCGGATGGACGCTATATTGAGATCCTCGGCGCGGCGGGCAATAATTTAAAAAATATCGATGTGCGGATCCCTCTGGGCCTGTTCACCGTGGTGACCGGAGTCAGCGGCAGCGGCAAATCCACCCTCATTAATGACATCTTATATAATGCGGTGGCAGCCAAACTCCACGGAGCCAGAGTCCGCCCGCTGCAATACAAAGAGATCCGGGGGCTGGAAGAGATCGATAAGATCATCGACATCGACCAAAGTCCTATCGGCCGGACGCCCCGGTCTAACCCGGTGACCTATACCGGCGTATTTAATCATATCCGGGCCCTTTTTGCCTCGACGAATGAGGCCAAGATCCGGGGCTATAAACAGGGCCGTTTCAGCTTTAACGTAAAAGGCGGCCGCTGCGAAGCCTGCCAGGGTGATGGGGTGAATAAAATCGAGATGAATTTCCTGCCGGACGTCTATGTTCCCTGTGAAGTTTGTCATGGCGCCCGTTACAACCGGGACACGCTGGAAGTGCGGTATAAAGGGAAAAATATTGCCCAGGTGCTGGATATGACCGTGACGGAAGCATTGGAGTATTTCAAAAATCAGGACCGTATCGCGGCCAAACTACAAGTGCTGGAAGATGTGGGGCTGGGGTATATTCGCCTGGGCCAGTCAGCCACTACCTTAAGCGGAGGCGAAGCGCAGCGGATCAAATTAGCGGCGGAGTTGTCCAAACGGGGGACCGGACGCACACTGTACATTTTAGATGAGCCCACCACCGGCCTGCACACCGCCGACGTGGATAAACTGCTGCAGGTGCTGCAACGGCTGGTAGACGGCGGCAATACGGTGATCATCATCGAACATAATCTGGACGTGATCAAAACCGCAGACTATCTGATCGATCTGGGCCCTGAAGGGGGCGACAAAGGCGGTACTGTCGTAGGAACGGGCACGCCGGAACAGTTGGCGAAAAACAAGGCGTCCTACACCGGGCAATACCTGAAGATGGTGTTGGAAAGAAAGCGGCAGACAGGCAGCAAGGCGAGCAGCGTTAAGTCTGAGAAAAAGCGGACAAAAAACAGTAACGGTTCAGAATGGTTGGATGTAAATCACAGGATGGCAATCATGACGTAGGAGCGGTGCGAAAGAACCGCGCAGGATAGTCAAAAATCTGTGAATAAAGGTTGATTCTGTAAATAAAGGTCTATATGGTTAGTAACGATAAGATTGAAAAGGCGCTGGCGGTATTGCCTGCCAAACCGGGCGTATACCTGATGCGGGATGTCACCGGCCGCGTCCTTTATGTAGGAAAAGCAAAAAATCTCAGTAACCGGGTGCACAGTTATTTTCGGAACTCGGGGCGTCAGTCTGTCAAAGTGGCGGCGCTGACCAGTCACGTAGAGGATCTGGAAACCATTCAGACAGACAGCGAGATCGAAGCGCTGATCCTGGAATGCAATCTGATCAAGAAATATCGCCCCCGCTACAACATTATGCTGAAGGACGATAAAACGTATCCGTATTTGAAAATCACGTTGCAGGAGCCTTTTCCCCGGATGTATATCACCCGGCGGGTGGTCAAAGACGGCGGGAAATATTATGGCCCCTATCCGGATGTGGGGGCGCTGCGCGCAACGATGAAGCTGCTCCGCTCCTTGTTTCCTGTCCGCAACTGTCGGAATATGAATCAGGACAGACCCTGTCTGCAATACCATATCAAGCGTTGTCTGGCCCCTTGTGTGGGCAAGGTATCCCGGGCAGACTATGGGGAACTGGTGAAATCCATTTGTCTGGTGTTGGACGGCAAGACGAAAGAACTGCGCCGCAGCTTGAAAGAACGGATGCAGGAAGCCGCTGCGGAATACGCCTTTGAAGCAGCCGCACACTACCGGGATCAGCTGCAGGCGGTGGAACGTCTGGAAGAAAGCCAGAAAGCCGTACTGGAAGGCGGCGACATGGATATCGTCGGCTATTCCGCCGACGCGTTTTCTGTCTGCCTGCAGGTATTTTTTGTCCGGGGCGGTAAACTGATCGGGCGGAAAGACTTTATGCTGCCTGCGGAAGGAGAGTCGGAAGCGGCTGTGATCGCAGCCTTTCTGAAACAATACTACAATGGGGAAGACGTGTTCCTGCCCAAGGAGGTCCTCGTTTCGCATTTGCCGGAAGAAGAAGAACTGAACACAATCCGGAAATGGCTGACCGAACGGGCGGGGCATAAAGTTACGCTGGCGGAACCCCGACGGGGCGACAAGGCGAAACTGATGCAGCTGGCCTGTGAAAATGCCCTAAAGCTGATCCGGGAGCAGGAACGGAAAGGGCAGATGCAGCAAAAGACCGAGGAAGCCGCCGCGGAAGAATTGCAACGCGTGGTGGGGGCAAAGTGTCCTCTGGCACGGATGGACTGCTTCGATATTTCCCATACTCAGGGCAGCGAAACCGTAGCCTCTATGGTAGTCTTCCGTTATGGATCGCCCAGTAAAAAAGACTATCGCCGTTTTAAGCTGGCATCTACGGAAGGCAAGCCGGACGATTTTAAATCTATGCAGGAAGTAGTATATCGGCGTTATAAAGACTATGAAGAGTTGCCGGACCTGATCATTATTGATGGCGGTAAGGGACAATTAGCCGCCGCTCTTAAAGTCATCCGCGGTCTGGGGCTGGATATTCAGGTCATCTCTCTGGCAGAGCAGCGGGAAGAGATTTTTTTGGAAGGGGAGAGCCAAAGCATTTATTTAGAAAGAGAGTCGCCTGCGCTGCATATGATACAGCATATTCGTGACGAAGCGCATCGCTTTGCGATTACCTACCACAGAAAACGCTTGAGACGCCGTAATCTGGTGTCCGTGCTGGATACGATTGCCGGTATCGGCCCCAAACGTCGTCAGGCTTTATGGAAAGCCTACGCTTCTTTGGAAACCATGAAAGCTGCTTCGGAAGAAGAACTGGCGGCCGTAGAAGGCATGAATCGAGCGGCGGCCCGTACGCTTTATGAATTCTTCCACAGTGATATCGTGCGCAAGAGCGACATGCTGCAGGGACAAAAGTAAGGAGGCCTCTGTGTACAACTATTTTACCGCGGTCATGACCATAGGTGTGCTGACGTTTCTCGCCTTTTATACTACGAATTTTATACAGATCGTTACGTTAGGCGGGACCGTCTTAGGGGCGGCCTGCATCGGCATCTTTTCCGCCCTGGGAGCATGGATTTTGTAAAAAGTGCGGCAAGGCGTCCTGCGCCGGGGCTTGGAAATGCTCCTCAGTTTTTTTGTGCTGATTGCGGTAGTACACCTGCTGCCCGGCTGGAAGTGGAGCTGTTCCGCAAACTCATTCCTGTTTGCCTTTTGCCTTAGCGCAGTTATTACAGGCATTAGTGAGATTGTATGGCGGAGTCCTTGCGGAGAAGAAAAACAAAAGAACGGCGGGAAATAAAAAAGAAATATTCAGAATAAACCGGTGCAATAATGATGATATAATAAAGCCGGCTTCAGCATTCAGGATGCGCTGGAGTCAGCATTTAACTAAGGAGAAGACGATTTGAACAGTAATTGGAATATTAAATTGATTGCCAGTGATATGGATGACACGCTTTTAAACAGCCGGAATGAGATTTCGTCCGGTAATGCCGCGGCAATCCATCGGGCCCTGGAAGCAGGCTTGCAGGTACTGATCGCCACCGGTCGCATGTATGTCTCCGCCAAACCGTATGTGGATAAGTTGGGATTGGATATTCCGCTGATCTCCTATAATGGCGCTCTGGTGAAAGGCAATAAATCAGGGGAAGTTTTTTACGAACATCCTTTACGCTGGGAAACGTCCCGGGAAGTGTTGGCCTATTGCCGTAAAAAGGGTTATTATATTCAGGCCTACATCGACGATGCCTTGTGGGTCAAGGAACTGACCCCTTTTTCTGCCGCCTATACGAAGATCTCCGGCATACCGGCCACGCCGGTGGGGGACCGTCTTTACGATCTGCCCCGGGCGCCTTACAAGCTTTTGGTCATGACCCGGGAAGGAGAATTTAAAGACGCCTGGGAAGATATTCAGACGACCTTTTCCGGCAGCGTGGTAGTCACCAGTTCCAAAGATAATTTTTTGGAGCTGATGGAACCGGGAGTCAACAAATGGCAGGCGGTAACTGCGGTGGCAGAACGCTACGGCATCGGCGCCGACGAAATCATGTGTATCGGCGACAGTAATAACGATTTGAGCATGATTCAAAATGCGGCTTTAGGCGTGGCGGTAGCTAATGCCAAACCGGCAGTGAAAGCCGCTGCAAAATGGGTAACAGGCGATCACGATGCCGACGGTGTAGCGGAAGCCATCGACAAATTGCTGCACGTTACTGTATGAGAAAATTTAGCATGAATGACTGTATATAAAAACCGGCGTTTTCTTACGGAAGCGCCGGTTTAATTTATCCCCGTTAACCCATATGGATTTTTGGTTGACGATATTGCGTTGAAGTTTTATAATCTAATTGTTAACTGTTTTACAATAAAGGTTAACTTTTATAGCTGACTACGATGGTTAACTGATGGGTAAGGTCGTATCATTACGGAAAAGGAAAAGAGGGACTCATTTTGACAGCAATTGGTATTACGGCAACAGATACGGAAATGGGCAAAACGGTTGTGACCGGTGCCTTGGCTGCGGCGCTGCGGTTTCGCGGGAGAGAACCGGGGATTTTCAAGCCGGTGGCTTCCGGTTGTGTGCGTCGTGAAGGCGGTGAATTGATCTCCACGGATGCGGAGTTTCAGATGCAGTGCGCCGGCTATGCGGCAGAACGGCGGTTGGAAGTCATTCCTGTTGTGTTGGAAGCGGCTTTTGCGCCGGCAGAGGCAAGCCGTCTGGAAGGCGTTACCTTACAGCCTGATAAAATGGTGGAAGGAGCCCAGGCCTGTATTGCGGCTCATGAGAATTCCGTGCTGGAAGGAATCGGCGGCATTACGGCGCCTTTGACAGACGACTTTTTAGTAAAAGATTATTTTAAAGCGCTGTGCATCCCCGTGTTAATCGTAGTTAAACCGGTGTTAGGCAATGTGAATCACGCAGTATTGACATCATATTACTGTCAAAAAGAAGGCATCCCTGTTTTAGGCTTCTTAGTAAATGGATGGGATGAAAACAAGGCCGGTGATTTGGAAAAAGGTAATCTGTATTATTACGAAAAACTGACCGGTCTGCCAATCTTAGGCAAACTGCCGGTGTTGACGGAAGCAGAAATGAACGATCCGAAAGTGTTGGCGGCGATTACGGAAAAACATGTGCAGTTGGACCGTATTTTAAAATTAGCAGAGCAGTATGCATAAATTGGTTGGTCTGATTTTCAGAGTGGATCAAACGTGACTGAAGGAATGTAAGTTCGCTATATTGTTCGTAAAATAAAAAATTGCGATAAATAAAGTAAAATTTATAAAAAACAAGAGATCTACAACTACAGAAAGCGAGGCAATGACATTGAATAAGTGGGAAGAGTTAGACAAAAAGTATATCTGGCATCCCTTTACCCAGATGAAAGGCTGGCTGGAAGCGCCGCAACTGGTCATCGACCATGGCGAAGGAGTACGGCTTTACGATACGGAAGGCAGGGAATACCTGGACGCGATCTCCAGCCTGTGGGTCAATATTCACGGCCATCGGCGCAAAGAAATTAACGATGCGATCATTGCCGAACTGAACAAAGTAGAACATAGCACGTTGCTGGGTCTGATCAACGAACCGTCGGCGGAACTGGCGGAAAAACTGGTTGAAGTCACACCGGCCGGCCTGAACAAAGTATTTTATTCGGATGACGGATCTACGGCTGTAGAAGCGGCAATCAAAATCGCTTTCCAGTATTGGAATTATGCCGGACATCCGGAGAAAAAAGACTTTATCAATTTAGGGGACTCCTACCATGGAGATACTGTGGGAGCTGTTTCTGTAGGGAACGTGGAAGTATTCCATAAAGCCTACAAACCATTGCTGTTCGGTACCCATCGTGTCACCTGTCCTTCTTTTTACCATAGCAAACTGGGCTTATCTTCCGAAAAAGAATTCCTGGCTTATCTGTTAACAGAGTTGGAAGACTATCTGCAAGAACATGCTTCCCATACGGCGGCTATGATTATTGAACCCTTGTGCCAGTGCGCCGCCGGTATGCTGATGCAGCCGGAAGGCTACATTAAAGGCGTGCGGGAACTGACAAAAAAATACAATGTGCTGCTGATCGTGGACGAAGTGGCGGTAGGCTTTGGCCGGACCGGAGCCATGTATGCCTGCGACCGGGAACAGGTGCTGCCGGATATGATGTGCCTGTCCAAGGGCATCAGCGCCGGTTATCTGCCTTTGGGCGCGACCATGGTCACCGATGAGATTTACAATGCGTTCCTGGGCGAACCGACGGAATACAAGACCTTTTATCACGGGCACTCCTATACCGGCAATAACCTGGCCTGCGCTGCCGGTCTGGCCAGCCTGAAAATTTTTGCCAAGGATCAGGTGATTGCAGGCCTGCCTCCGAAAATTGCTATGCTGCAGCAGCATTTTGCCAAAATGGGGGAGATGGAATTTGTCGGCGATGCCCGCCAGTGCGGTATGCTGGGCGGTATTGAACTGATGGCGGATAAGGCAAAAAAGATTCCCTTTAATGCCCGTTTGCAGATGGCGGGGGGTATTTGCCAGAATGCCCGTAAATACGGTCTGATCATTCGTAATATCGGCGATGTGATTGTCGTGATGCCGCCGCTGGTTTCGACCCCGGCAGAAATTGACGAGATGATGAGCCGTTTGGAAAAATCCATGGAAGAGATTTTTAACCGGGTGCGCGCAAAAGACATTAAAGAATTTTCCGACCCCTGTGCCTTTTAAGGCAGGAGATATCGGAAGTAGATGTGTAATGAACTAGATGTGTAATAAGGAAGTTTTAAGAAGTAGACATCCGTAAAAAAAGAATCCCAAATGAGCCGCAAAATTTCGGAGGAGATTTTGCGGCCTTTAATAAAGAAAGGTACAACTATGCTATATAGTCTGAAAATGCGTTCAGCCCAAGGTGGTCCTCATGAGCGGGGCGGGCGTCATATTTCCGGAGAAGAACGAATCGTAGAAGAAACCGCGATTGAAGCCTGTGTTCACGAAATGCTGGAACGGGCCAAAACACACCAACGGGGAGAAGCGGATTTTGTCAACATCAAAGTGCAGCGAGTCGATAAAAATAAGGCGTTGCGCAAACCTCTGCTTGCCTTCAGTCAATGCGTTTCGGCTACGGCGGAAGAGGGCCGCCGGGTCGCTTTGGCGGAATTGCAGGCTGCCGGAGTGACGGAAATCGCTGCGCAAAAAGGCATTGCAGCGATTCGAGCTCTGCCGGACAGTATGCGGGGAGCCATGCTGCTCAATGCAGAAACCGGAGATCGTATGGATTCCCTGGGCAATCGCGGTGTGCGTGTGAGCAATATGGACGTAGATGATGCGGCAGGCTTTCGCCGGGCGCTCCGGCAAAAAGGTCTGCATGGTGACCATGTACGGGAAGCGCTGGTATTAGCCTCTAAAGTGGCAGGCGGTAAGGGCGTGGTGGCGGAACTGTGCTGGTCCGATGATCCGGACTATGTGGTTGGTTATGTAGGTTCTGTAAAAAATGGCTATCGGCGTATTCCGGTGCTAAAGGAAAAGCATTGCCCGATTGGCGGGCGGGTCTTCTTTCTGCGGCCGGATACGGATGTGGCATCCCTGATCAATTATTACGAGGAAGAGGTCGTTTTTATTACGGCAGGAGAACAAGGCTATGCTGCAAAGTAGAATACAGGCTGAAATGGAAGAGGTACGGTCTTCCGGCCTGACACGTCAGATTACAGACTTGTCCTTTATAGATGCGGTGCGGGCCAAAAATCGACAGGGAAAAGAGTATTTGGTATTTTCCAGCAACAACTATCTGGGTTTTACCTTTCATCCAAAGGTACGGGAAGCTGCGGCCCGGGCTGTACAAAAATACGGTTCCGGTTCTACCGGTGCCCGTTTGACTACCGGCGGGGTATTTGGCGCTTCCGTGCTGGAACAAGAGCTGGCCGCTTTTAAACACGCAGAAGCGGCTTTGCTTTTTAATACAGGCTATATGACAAATGTAGGCGTTTTATATGGCTTAGCCAAACCAGGTGATATCATTTTCAGCGATGCGTTGAACCACGCCAGTATCATAGACGGCTGCCGCATCAGCAAGGCGAAAATCATCGTCTATCAACACAATGATATGCAGGACCTGGAAGAAAAGCTAAAAGAACACCCGGCGCCCCATGAAGATTGTGTCCGGTTCATCGTGACAGATGGCGTGTTCAGCATGGATGGGGATATCTGCAATCTGCCTGAATTAGTGCAGCTGAAAGAAGCGGATCATTGCCTTCTGTTAGTGGACGACGCCCATGCTGTGGGTGTGATCGGTGCGGCTGGGGCGGGAACGGCTTCTCACTATCACCTGGAAGGCTGTGTGGATCTGCAGGTGGGTACTCTCAGTAAAAGTCTGGCTTCTGTGGGGGGCTATGTGGCGGCTGACGAAGCAATCATTACCTATCTGCAAAATAAATCCCGACCTTTTATTTTCAGTACCTTTCTGAGTCCGGGCGATATCGCCGCCGCACAGACAGCACTGGCTATTCTGCGACAGGAAGGTTCTGCGTACCTGCAGCGCTTGCGGAGCAATACAGCGTATGTACGTGAGTCCCTAAACGCGGCAGGCCTGCCGGTAATTCCCGGGGAGACCCCCATCATTCCTCTGGTAGTGGGGGATGCGGCAAAGGCTACCGCTATTGATTTTGCCTTGCGGGAGCGGGGGATCCTTATTTCCGCGATTCGACCGCCTACGGTAGCTCCCGGCGCCAGTCGCCTGCGTCTAACTGTAACAGCGGATCATACAAGAGAACAGTTGGATACCATGTTACACGGGATGCTGCAGGTGTGGCGGTAAATGTGGTAAAAAAGTGATAAATCCGGAATAAAGTAGTCTGAGGTTTGCAGGATGTGGTATAATTAACTATTATAAAAATATAATAATGTATATATTTTTTATATAGACTCACTATGTTAGATGTAAAGTTAAATGCAAAATTAGCGAACAGGAAAGTTAGAAGATAAAAAGCCTAAATCGAAATAGCGAAGTAAAACGTAGCAAAACAGTGAAAAAGCAAAACAGTGAAAAAGCAAAGCAGTGAAAAAGCGGAACAGCGAAAAGCACTGCTTACAGATAAAGGGGGGAGCTGCTATGGAACCAGGTCGTTTTCTTATTATTACGGGTATGTCCGGAGCGGGGAAAACGCAGGTTTTGCGTACTTTGGAAGATTTAAATTATTTCTGTATTGACAATCTGCCGGTACTGTTGCTCCCTAAATTCAGCGAACTTTGGCGACAGTCTCCTGCTCACAACACGGCGGTGGTGGTTGATTCCCGCGATGGCGATACGTTTGAACGGCTTGTGGAAATCACAGATGAAATGAAAACCAACGGGTTTGATTTTGAAATGTTGTTCCTGGATGCTGAGGACGCGGTTTTGATCCGCCGTTATAAGGAAACGCGGCGGCGTCATCCTTTGGAAAAAGGGCAGAACAGTCTGGCGTATAGTGTTGCCTTAGAGCGCAAATGCTTATCTTTGGCAAAGGAAAAAGCTTCAAATGTGATCGATACTACTCATTTGACCCCGGCCATGCTGAAAGAAAAAATTCTTAAGCTGTATGGAGAAGGTGTTCCCGGTTCCCAGATGCTGATTGTTATCCAGTCTTTCGGCTTTAAGAATGGCCTGCCGCTGGACAGCGATCTGGTGTTGGACGTGCGCTTTTTGCCCAACCCCTTCTATGATCCGGAACTGAAGCATTTAACCGGCAATGACACTCCCGTGCAGGAATTTTTAGAAAAAACAAGCCAAACGTATGAATTTTTACAAATGGAGTGCAAGATGCTTGATTTTCTGATCCCAAAATATGAGCTGGAAGGGAAAAGCCAGCTTGTGATCAGCGTAGGCTGCACGGGCGGACAGCACCGTTCTGTGTATATTGCCAATAAGCTGCATGAGCACTTGCGGTTGAAGTCCTATCGGGTGGAGATCTTGCATCGGGAATTGCAGGAAAATTAAATTTAGGGTGTATACTACAGTTGCTTGTTTGTGTATAAAGCATAGGTAGTAATAATATGGAGCATAGGTCGTAAAGGAGTTTTAGAAGTATGGGTTGGATCAGCTGGCTTTGTCCGGGGATACAATTAAAACGTTGGCTGCTGTTATTTACCGTGGGCGTAATCGTCTGTGCTTTTTCGTTTGCGCTTTTGTTTAATAATCAGGTCATGGCTATGGCCGAAGAAATTCTGTTTCGCATGAGCTACCTGACCACCGGCCGTTACAGCAATCGACTGGCGCTTGCCGCAGGGTTTGTCGGAATCCTGGCAGGCATTGGAGTAATGGTCTACGCCACGCGCCGTATCGTGCGTTCCGTTGTGGAATCGGTAACGCCGGAGAGCAGCGGAACGTTGATGGAAACTATTTTTACCCAGCGTAAACTGAGCAGGGGACCCGCGATCACGGTAGTGGGAGGCGGTACGGGGCTTTCTACCTTGCTAAGAGGCATGAAGTATATTACCGGGAATTGCACCGCCGTGGTCACGGTAGGCGACGACGGGGGTTCTTCCGGCCGCCTGCGCGAAGAACTGGGCATCATTCCGCCGGGGGATCTGCGGAACTGTCTGGTCGCTATGGCAGACCGGGAACCTTTGATGGAACGGGTTATGCAATACCGTTTTGCAGGGGATTCCACTCTGGCGGGACACAGCCTGGGGAACTTATTTTTGGCGGCTATAGCGGAAACAGAGGGCGGCATGGAAGAAGGGCTGAATGCCGCCAGTCAGATTCTGAAAATCAGGGGCCACGTGATCCCGTCCACATTGCGCAACATTCAACTGCAGGCGGAAATGACCGATGGTACTTATGTATTGGGCGAGTCCAATATTTCCCGGGCAGGAAAAATCATTCGACGCTTACATATGCTGCCGGCGGATGCGGCAGCTACGAAAAGCGCAGTGGAAGCCATTACCCAAGCCGATATTTTAATTTTTGGACCGGGAAGCCTCTATACCAGTGTCATTCCCAATTTACTGGTGCCAGGCATTCGGGAGGCGGTCATCACCAGTAAAGCCGTTAAGATTTATATCTGCAACGTGATGACGCAACATGGGGAAACCGACGGTTACGGGGCTTATGACCATGTAAAAGCCCTGATTGATCATGTAGGGCAGCCTTTTCTTGATTATGTAATCGTCAATGACCAGGAAATTGCCGCAGAACAGAAACTACAATATTCCGCAAAAAGTCAGGTTCCGGTGACGCCGGATATAGAAAAGATTCAGGAACTGGATATTAATGTAATTCCCACCAATCTGATCAGTAAAGCCGATATGGTGCGGCATGATCCGCAAAAATTGGCGCGCAGCATCATCGCGTTAGTGTACCGTTTGCGGTTATTTGGCAGAGGCTTTGTTTTCTTCGACTATTTCTTCATGAAACAAAATATGCGCAAGTTGCGAAAAGCACAGGGAGATGTTCCTGCGGCAAAGCAATAGGAGGCTTTCGTGTCTTTTTCATCCGATGTAAAAAATGAGCTGGCGCGCCTGGAAGGGCAGGAAGCCTGCTGCGAAAAAGCGGAATTGCTGGGCGTGCTGCGCATGAGCGGGGCCATCGTGCTGCGGGGCAAACATATCGGCATTCATTTTTCTACAGAAAATGCCGCTTTGGCCAGACGCGTGCTGCAAGTGCTGAAAAGTAATTATCAGGTACGGACAGAGGTTTTAATCACCCGTTCGCGCCGTTTAAAAAAGAAAAATCGCTATCAGGTGGAAGTCCTGCCGGATCCGCAAGTGGCCCGGGCTTTGCAGGAATTGCAAATTTTGCCTTCGGAAGAGGCGGATAAGAATACGCTGCTGAGCAAAGTCTGCTGCCGCAAGGCTTTTTTACGAGGCGTATTTATGGCCGGGGGCTCCATCAGCCGACCGACCGGCGACTACCACCTGGAGATCGTGACGGAAAACGAAACCTTTGCCCGTTTCATTCTGAAAATTATGCAGGGCTTTTCGTTAGCGGCCCGCATGACCGACCGCAAGAAGGATTTCATCGTGTATATTAAAGACGGCGATCATATTATTGATTTTCTTTCGGTGATTGGCGCCCATCAATCGTTGTTGGAATTTGAAAACGTGCGTATCGTGAAAGAAATGCGTAACAATGTGAACCGCCAGGTCAATTGCGAAACCGCCAACCTTAATAAAGTGATTCGGGCGGCTGTGCTGCAAACGGCCTGTATTCACTATTTACAGGAACACGGCGGTTATGATAAACTACAGGATACGCTGCGAGAAACCGCTGAACTGCGCCTGGCGCATCCGGATGCTTCACTGAACGATCTGGTGGAATGTTCCGGCGGGGCGGTAGGTAAATCGGGGCTGAATCATCGCCTGAAAAAGATTCAGGAACTGGCGATCAGAGAGGGTATGGATATCAGTGAATATCGTTAAAAAAATCTACAAAATTCTGCGGGTAGCCGTAGTAGTGGCGGCACTTGCAGCTTTGTGTTTTGAAGGTTATATAAAAAAAGATTATGAAGCGTATAAGCAGCGGGCGATCCCGGCCCTGATGTATCATAGCATCAGCGAAGTACCGGAAGGCTGGGCGCGGGACCTTTGTGTCAGGCCTGAAGTCTTTGAAGAACACCTTCGCTATCTGCAGGAAGAGGGCTACCATGTGATCACAGCCCCCCAGGCTATGATCCTGTTAAAGAGCGGCCAGGCTGTTCCGAAAACCGTTATTCTTACCTTCGACGATGGGTACGATAACAACTATACCACCGCTTATCCTCTATTGAAAAAATATGGCTTTGCCGGTAATTTTTATGCAGTCGGCAAAGATATCGGCCAAACCTACCATCAGGACGGGGTGCGCAGTTATATGACCTTTGCCCAGTTAAAAGAGATGCGGGACAACGGCATGGAAATCGGCTCTCATAGCATGAGCCACGACAACCTGACGAAAATCGCGCCTCATTTCCTGCCCTGGGAGATTTATCAGCCTCTGAACCTGTTTTATGAACAAATGGGCTTCTGGCTGAGCGGGATCGCTTTCCCTAATGGGGCGTACAACGAATTGGTTCTGGCGGAAATACGGAAATATCATAAATATGAGTATGGCTTTTCCGGCGAGCCGGGGGCCAATACCGAAAAAATTGCGAGGGAAACCCCCTTTGCCCTGCGCCGCATCGGTGTTTATGACCGAGGCCGCGGCCGTAAGGATATTAAGAATGCGCTCCGCCGAAGTTATGTGTTAGGGTATCTTGCCGAGAAAAGGGTCCCCGTGGCAGAAATAGAAGAAGTAAGGGGTCACATACAAGATAAGTTTCATGCTCTGTTTTCGGGAAAAACAAAATAAATAACGAAAGAAACAAGATGTCTACGGAAAATTGACAGGGAAGAAATTGTCTGAGGTCTTGCATAATAGCGTAAAAAAAGGTAAAATGAAGTATCACGAATGTCCAAAGGAGGGTAAGCGAATGAAGCATATTAAGACCGTTAATAAAGCAATGTTAAATAAGACGTTACGTACCGGCGGCTGTGGCGAATGCCCGGCTTCCTGCCAGTCAGCCTGCAAAACTTCCTGCACGGTAGGCAATCAGGTTTGCGAACACAAATAAGCGGCAACAATCAGCCTGTTAAACAGCTCCCTGTTCGTGCGGGGGGCTGTTTTCATATTACATGAAACCGGACATTGCGGCAGCACGATACAATCAGGAAAGATAAAAAAAGCTACGATGACGGGAAGCTGACACAGATGAAATTTTAAACATGATTTAAACATAACAGGTAAACTAAATAGGATGGTTAAACATACTATATAATACTATGAAGAGGTAACAGCATGGAAAATGAATTAATTCATCGCATGAAAGTCAATGGAGATATGGCGGTACTGGATGTAAACAGCGGCGCGGTACATCTGATCGATAAGCCGGTTTATGATGTATTGGGCGTGTTTACCGGACATAATGATGAGGAAACAATCGCTGCGCTGCAGGATACCTATGAGCCGGAAGAACTGCGGGAAATCTTGGGCGAACTGCATCTTTTAATGGAGCAGGGGCTTTTATTTTCGCCGGAGTTTGCCGTGCCGGATACCTTTGCCACGGAACCGGTGCTGAAATCCCTGTGCCTCCATGTGGCCCATGACTGTAACCTGCGTTGCAAATATTGCTTTGCCGATACGGGGGATTTTGGCGGTCATCGGGAGCTGATGAGCAGCGAGACCGGTAAAAAAGCCATCGACTTTGCCATTGCCGGCAGTAAAAAGCGCCATAATCTGGAAATCGACCTGTTCGGTGGCGAACCGCTGGTAAATTTTGGCGTGGTCAAAGAGATTATTCACTATGCCCGTCAAAGGGAAAAAGAAACCGATAAAAACATCAAGCTGACGCTGACCACAAACGGGACATTATTAAATGACGAAAATATCCAATTTCTGAATGAAAATCGGGTCATGGTGGTGTTAAGTCTGGATGGGGGCAAAGAAATGCACGATGCCATGCGTCCTTTCCCCAACCAAAGCGGCAGTTATGATGCGGCCGTACGGGGCTTTAAGAAGATCATCGACAGCCGTAAAGGTTGGAACTACTATCTGCGGGGGACCTATACGCATTTCAGCAGGGAGTTCGCCGACGAAGTATTGAAGATGATCCCGGTGGGCAGGGAAATTTCCATGGAGCCGGTAGTAGGGACCACGGAGCCTTATACCCTGACAGAAGAAGATTTGCCGATTTTGTTTAAGGAGTACGATAAACTGGCGGCAGAATATCTGAAGCGCCGCAGGGGTGAAGGAGAACTCTTTGACTTCTTCCATTTTAACGTGGCTCTTGACAACGGGCCCTGTGTAGCCAAACGTCTGGCAGGCTGCGGAGCGGGGCATGAATATTACGCCATTACGCCTTCCGGCGACATCTATCCCTGCCATCAGTTTGTCGGGCGGGAAGAATACAAAATGGGAACATTGGAAACCGGCGTGGTGCGTTCGGATCTGGTACATAAATTCCGCAATACTCATGTGATGACGAAACCGGCCTGCAAAGCCTGCTGGGCCCGTTTCTTCTGCAGCGGAGGCTGTCACGCCAATGCGGACCTGGTCAATGGGGATATTACCAGACCCTATGAATACGGGTGCAAAATTCAGCGGAAACGGCTGGAATGCGCCATTGTCCTTCAGGCATTACTGACGGAAGATAAAAACGAAGGCGCGGAAGATATGCGGCCGGAAATCGATAACTTTAAATTCCGGACCGGGAAAACGGAAGAAAAGAATGATCAAAAAGAAAAATCAAATCGAAACTAAATTGACAAGTAAAGAGTAAACTAAGCGCTAAATTTTGTACATTATTGTAATTTGATAGACAATTTTAACATTTATAGACAATAACGTGAAAAATTGGGGAAAACGCAGGGGAATTTAGTAAGAAAAGTTAAAAAGTAACGTATAATATGGTATAATAAAAAATTGGATAACAGTTAGTTAAATTACTTTTTTACAAGTTAGGAGAAACACCCTATGCAAAAAAAATTAGCAGCTACATTGACCGGTGGTTTTTTAGGTTTGGTTTTTGTTCTTAATTCTTCCATCGCCGGAGCGGAAGCTGCGGCAGAGGTCAAATATCCCGGATTACGCCTGCCTGTCAGCACGAATATGCCGGTGGGCAGTGTGTATTATGACCATTTAGATAAACTGGATGGCATGGGCTATATTACGGACATGCTTTATGGCGCGAAGCCCTATTCCCGGATGGACATGGCCCGTTGGACGATGCAGGCGCGCAGCAAAGCCGACACAAAGCAAACACTGGCTTACCTGGAGCGGATGATCAGCGAGCTGGAAGCGGAATTGCAGCCGGAGATCAAAGCCTGGGAAGCATACCGGGCGGGGGAAGAGACCGGCCATGGCGACTCCTTACGTCTGCACGAAATCAGCGTCAGTGGGGTGTACAGCGAAAGCCCGCGGGAAGGGTATGCTTATGATGCTCCGGCAGGAGCAGCCTACCATCCTTTCAGCAGCTACAATAACGGCTATCACTACGGACATAACGGCAGCCTTGTGGTAAAAGGCTATCTGGCCGGTAATTTAGGCCGCGAAGTGGCTCTTTCCGCTTCGCCACGTTTGAGCTATATTTTTGACGACAAGGGCAGCGTTGCGTTAGAAGAAGGTTATTTTGCCGGACGTACGGGTATTTTTCGGATCGAAGCAGGTAAACAGGCTTTACTTTGGGGACAGGGAAGCGAAGGCACCTTAGGCCTGAGCAACAATGCCCGCCCGCTTACCATGCTCAAAATTACCACAGAAGAACGTCCTAAAAATCGGGGTTTACTGGCTTTTTTAGGCAAGACACGCTGGTCCGTTTTTGCCGGGCGGTTAGAAGGCAACCGCAACGATTTTTCCCATCCTTATCTGGTGGGCATCAGAGGGGACTTACTTTATGATAATCTAAATATCGGCTTTGAACGGCTTTCCATGCTGGGTGGTACAGGCAATGCGTTCCGAGCAGGTGATATCGGCGACTGGCTAGTGGGACGAAACGCCTATTCCAATGATAAATGGAATGATATCGCGGGCATCGATATCAAATACCGTTTCCCCGGTGTGCATATTTACGGGGAATTATATGGAGAAGACCAGGCCCACGCTTTCCCCAGTGAAAAGGGCTATTCAGGCGGGCTGTATTTCCCGCAGCTGACACCGGAAGGCCGTATGGATCTGCGAATCGAAGGAGCCTATACCAGAAACCCATGGTATGTCCACGGCACCTATCGCAGCGGCTGGACGTATCATCATGATATTTTAGGCGACGCTATGGGGAGAAAGGCCTACCGTGTGTATGCGGGGGTGAACTGCTACCTGGGCGAAAATGATATACTTGGCTTCAACGGGCTGCATTTACAATCGGGCAGAGAAAAGAACACGGCATTGAAAAATAACCAGGCCTGGGTAGATTATACCCATCGTTTCAATGCGAGCGATTCACTGCAGATGACGTTAGGAGCGGCTACGTTGAATGGGATCAAGGTGCCGGGGACTGATAGCCGCATTGATAAATTTGCCAAGGTAACCTGGAGCAGACGGTTTTAACTTGTTTGTTGAGCCGTGACACTATGTAATAATGTAGTATTCGCTTGTTGTGCCGTGCATAGGATCATGGGCTGTACTGTGTCCGGAAATGCTTCGCATATAACAACTATAGTAGTATCAATTTATAAACTAACTTAGCTTCAGAAAAGACTTTTTCTGTATTCCAGGGGAGAAGAAACGGGATAAGTAGGGGAGTGGGATTCTTGCGTCGGTATTTATTACCCGGATTTTTGTTTTTGTTGGATATCTTGTTGATGATAGGCGCTGCCTGGCTGAGCGTACTCATCCGCTTCAGCGGCGTTCCTTACACCAGTTTAATGAAGTACGTTTCGGCTGTAGTGTTAGAGTTTCCAATCTTATTGCTTTGCGCGTTTATCTGTTATCTGTTATTCCATTTATACAACCGCATCTGGAAATATGCCGGAGTAAAAGATATCCTTACTATTTTGGCGGCTAACTTTTGTGGTGTCATTTTGTATGTGACGCTCACTTTCTTTATAGGTAAGTCGCTGCCGCGTTCCATTTTTGCCATGACATTTGCCATGACAGCGATTCTCCAGATTTTCAGTCGTATTTTACTGCGTCTTTCTTATCAGATATCCGGGAAAGAAGAAACAGGCAAAAAAGAAAAAAATGTGCTCATCGTGGGAGCCGGTAATGCGGGGTACCTGATTGCTCAGGACATTATCCAAAGCGGTGGCCCCCGCAAAATCGTTGGTTTTGTCGACGATGACCCGGATAAGCAGGGAAAACGGTTAGGCGGGTTTAAAGTGTTAGGCGATCGCTATGCCATTGCAGAATTGGTGGATGCCTATGAGGTGGAGGAAATCTTGATTGCGATCCCCTCTTTACACCCGGAACAACTGCAGGAAATTGCCAACATCTGCAGTGTGTCCGGCTGCAAAGTGCAGATCCTGCCGGAGTTTCTGCGTAACCTGTCGGCAGGAGCGCTTAGCGTGCGGGAGCTGCGTCCTTTGAATATCGAAGACCTTTTGGGGAGGGAAAACATCGAACTGGATGTAAAAGAAATCGGCAAGTACCTGACCGGAAAAATCGTGTTGGTAACCGGTGCCGGCGGCAGTATCGGCAGCGAGATCTGCCGACAGGTGCTGCGTTTTCAGCCGGAGCAGATTTTATTACTGGGGCGGGGTGAAAACAGTATTTATGAAATTCATCAGGAATTAAAAAATAAGTGTAATGAAGAACAACTCCTGCCTTTGATCGTGAATATTACCGACCGGGATAAACTGGAAAATGTATTTCAGGAGTTTCATCCTCAGGTAGTGTTTCATGCGGCGGCTCATAAGCACGTGCCTTTAATGGAACATCAGCCGGAAGAGGCCATTTATAATAATGTCTTCGGCAGCTATAACGTAGGGGACCTGGCAGGGCGGTATCATTGTGAACGACTGGTGCTGATCAGTACAGATAAGGCGGTGAATCCCACCAGCGTCATGGGCGCTACCAAACGGGTCACGGAGATGGTGATGCAGGCGCTGAATCTGCGCTATCCGGAGACAAAGTATGTGGCCGTACGGTTTGGCAATGTCTTAGGCAGTCGGGGCAGCGTGGTGCCTTTGTTTAAAAAACAAATTGCGGCAGGAGGACCCCTGACCGTAACGGACCCCGAAATGAAGCGCTATTTTATGACTATACCGGAAGCCAGCAAGCTGGTGCTGAGTGCGGCGGCTCTGGGTGACGGGGGCGAAGTGTTCGTCCTGAATATGGGTGAACCCGTTAAAATCGTAGATTTAGCAAGGAATATGATCCGTCTTTCCGGTCTGGTTCCGGATAAAGATATACAAATTAAATTTACTGGCTTGCGGCCGGGAGAAAAATTGTTTGAAGAACTACTGGCAGCGGAAGATGGGACGGTTTCCACAGATAATAAACTGATTTTTAAAGCCGTTATCAAGGCCCCGGACGAAACCGTGTTCTGGGAAAAAGTCAAGGAATTGATCCGGTGTGAAGAGGCAGATCGATGTATTGCCTTGTTGAAAGAACTGATTCCCACCTATCAGCCGAACCATTTTTGATAGTGTTGTATTAAAGGAGAAATGAGATGATTGATACCCACAGCCATGTAATCTTTGGCGTAGACGACGGCTCGCCGGACGAAGCGACCTCGCTGGGGCTGTTAAAGATGTCCGCAGCCTGCGGCGTGACGGATTTGATTTGTACGCCTCATGTGTTGGATGCAGGGCGCAGCCTGAACTGGGAGACTATTGTTAAGAAGACGAAAGAGTTGCAGGAGATGGCAGACGCTGCCAATCTGCCGATACGTTTATATCCCGGCGCGGAACTGGAAATGAACTGGGAACTGACGGATATTCTGGTCAAGGGAGGCGGGCAATATTGTCTGGCGGGCAGCCGCTACCCGTTGATTGAATTACCGGTGTTGATGATTCCCGAACGAATGGAAGAATTTATTTACGAGCTGCAGGTGCGGGATCTGATTCCCATTATCGCTCATCCGGAGCGAAATCAAAAATTAATGGCACAGCCGGAACGATTGCTGGAATGGCTGAAACGAGGTGTGTTACTGCAGTGCAACGGGGGCAGCTTTACGGGCTTATTCGGCAGCTCCGCGAAGCACAATGCAGAAATGCTGCTGCAAAACAGGGTGGTCAGCTTTATTGGCAGCGATGCCCACCGTTTGGAACGACGGAATACGGATCTCACTCAGGCGGTAAATCGGCTGGTAGAATTAGCCGGGGATGCGGAGAAAAGAGAGATTACGGAACTGCGTCCGCGAAATCTGTTGGACAATACGCCTTATAGTGGGACTGTACCGGAACGCTTACAAATGTTACAAAAAGAAACGAAGAAAAAAAGCTTTTGGCAAAAAATTTTTGGTTAACCCTTTTACAGTTGGAAAAACCGCTGTAGAAGAGTATAATAAATTTGTCTTGTAAAAAGTTCGAGCAAAATACTCATCTGTAATACTAATGAGCAGGAGGGAAATTATGAAAGGCCTGTTGTGTGCATTAGCGTTAGGGGCGGCGCTCACCGTATCTGCCCCGGCTCTGGGGGCAGAGTACATCATGAGCCCCGGGGATAATTTACAAATTATTGTAACCGGGTATGAAGAGTTTGGGGGAACGGATAAGAGCGGTTCCGTCAACACCAATATTTATATCGTACGCCCGGATGGGAAAGTGACGTTTCCCTTGGTGGGGGTACTGGATACTACGGGGAAAACCGTCAGTGAATTTACGGCAGAGTTGACAAATCGGTTATCCGAGTATCTGGTGAACCCTGATGTGAGTGTGAACGTGACCCAACTGGGAACGACTCGGGTCTTTGTGTTAGGGGAAGTGGGAAAAGCCGGAATGTATGAACTGACCAAGTCTCACCGGGTGTTGGATGCTATTGGTGCGGCCGGCGGTTTTACTGAATATGCGGCCAAAAAGAATATTTTTTTAATTCGGGACGGCAAGGCGGAAACGATTCAAAAAATTAATTTAAACGCCTATCTGACCAAAGGGGACATGAGCCAGAACCTGCTCTTACAGGAAGGGGATTGTCTCTACCTGACGGGTAATAAGAAGATCAATATTACCAAGGATATTCTGCCTTGGCTCAGTGGGGCATATTATATTAAACGCATGAATAAGGACGATTAATAAGCTCAATACAGGGGGAAAGTATTGTGGAAGAAACCACGATTGATTTGAGGGAAGTTCTGGATATTATCCTGCGCAATATAAAAATGATTGGTAAAATCACGCTGGGGTGCGTCGTGTTAGCGGTGTTGTATTTGCTTATTGCTTCTCCGGTTTATGAATCGGAGTCTTTGTTGCGCATTAAACAACAACAGGGATTAGGGTCCTCGTTGTTGGATGTGGCAACAGGGGGAAGTTCGCAGATGACACAGCAGCAAATGAGTACTTATGCGGAAATTTTAAAAAGTCGTAGTGTAGTGATTCCGGTAATCGAAAAAACGGAAGAAAAAAAGAATGACAAATATCCGGAGTATGAGACCTATGTAAAAAACAGGATAACTACCGTTCCTTTTAAAAATACAGAAATTTTAAAGGTGGCAGTAACGGCCAAGACGCCGGACGGTGCACAACAAACGAATAAGCTGTTAGTAGAAGGTTTTTTTGCCAGACTGACGGAGTTGGGGCGCACAGAACAAAAGGCGACACGGACGTTCTTAGAAGGAAGGACCGCAGAAGCTAAGGAGGAACTGAATAAAGCTGAAAGCAGACGGCAGGCCTATAAAAGCGAGCACAAAATCATCAGCCCTACCGACAGCGCCAAGTATTTTACCGATAAAGTAACGGAAATCGACAAGCAGGCCGCAGCGAATCAAGTGGAACTGGAAGCCGCTCAGGCACAGTTAGCGGCCATTAATAGGCAATTGGGCGGCGAAGCTCGAACTATCGCAGATAATGCTACCATTAAACAGTATAATGCTCAACTGGCCGAGTTGGAAACAAAAAAAATTGCGATGCAGGATAAATACACGGCCAAGCATCCTCTGGTGATTGACGTTCAAAACCAAATTACGGCGTTAAAGGAAAAAATAAAAAGTGAAATTAACCAGGTAGCCTCTTTGCAGGCACCCAGTGATAACATGGTGCATCAAAATTTACTGGCAGGGAAGTTCCAAAGTGAAGGAGCTATTGCGGTAGCGCAGCAAAAGGCGGAAGCCTTACGCAAGTTGCAGGAGCAAAGTGATGAAGAATTGAGCAAACTGCCGGAAGTGGAGCAAGGATATATTAAGGTTGCGCGGGACGCGGCTGTAGCGGGAGACATTTATGTAATGCTGGCAAAACGGTTGGAAGAGGCGAAAGTAGCCGAAGTCATGGTTTCCAATGATGTGCAGGTGGTGGATATGCCTACGTTGCCGGAGAAGCCAATCCAGCCGCGTAAGGGCCTGACATTGTTTTTAGCAGTTTTATTGGGGCTTGTCGGAGGAAGCGCCTTTGTGACTGCACGGGAACTTTTGAATCAGACCATACGCACCGAGGAAGATGTCCAAAATTATCTGGCATTGCCGGTGTTGGGTGCTATTCCGGAAGAGTCTTCTTTAGTAAAGGCGATGGAACAGGAAAATGAGCCGAGTACAATAGAAAAATTGAAGGAAAGGATGAAAGGGAGATTATGGAAAAAATAAACTTAACAGCATACAACGATCCCAAAAGTCCTATCTCGGAAGCCTATCGGACGATTCGTACCAATCTGCAGTTTGCGGGGGTAGATACGCCCTTAAAAACGATCTTATTTACCAGCGCAACTCCCGATGAAGGGAAAAGCACGGTGATTGCCAGTTTAGCCATCGTGATGGCACAGGCCGGTCATAAAGTGGTTTTATTGGATTGCGATTTTCGTAACCCAACGCAACACAAAATGTTTGGGCTGCCTAATAAAGGATTAAGCAACTGTGTAGCTACGGATGGGGATTACCATGAAATTTTGCAGCATATCGACCAGGAAAATTTAGATATTTTGACCAGCGGTCCGGTGGCTCCCAATCCTTCTGAAATTTTGATGTCCCATAAAATGTCCGCGTTATTGGAGCGTTTAAAGGAAGAGTATGATTATGTATTAATTGATACGCCGCCTGTAATGTTAGTAACGGATGCGGCGGCCATTAGCTCAAAGGTAGATGGAATCATTATGGTGGTAGCCAGCAAGGCCAATCCTCCGAGCACGGTGAAAATGGCAAAAGAACGGCTGGAGCAGGCCGGGGCCCGTATTTTGGGCTGTGTACTTAACAAGGTGGAAGTAGCGCCGCGGAAATATGGTAACAGCTACGGTTACGGTTATTATTATGGCGGGCAGGGCGAAAAGAAGACAGGGGAATAGGGTAAAAGTAATCGCATTATAATGCATTTAAAGTGAAATCCATCGAAATATTGAAATTAAGTGGAGTAAGGGGATAACATGTTATGAAAGATAGGATCATTCCTTTCAGTCCTCCGGACATATCAGAATTGGAAATTGCAGAAGTTACAGAAGCTCTTCGCTCGGGATGGATTACTACCGGACCACGGACAAAGTTGTTAGAAAGACGGATTGCGGCGTTTATTCATACGGGAAAAACAGATATTGACTGTGATTCTCCTAAAGCAATGGAGAGATATTCAAATCAAGTGGTTTGTTTGAATTCCGCCACAGCGGCGGAAGAACTTAACTTGCGGGTTCTTGGGGTAGGTCCGGGGGATGAAGTAATCGTTCCGGCTTATACTTATACGGCTACTGCTTCTTCGGTGATTCATTGTGGTGCAACGGTGGTTTTTGTAGACATACAAAAAGACGGTGACCCTATTACGCATATGCCGGAAATGGATTACGAGGCTTTGGAAGCTGCCATCACTGAAAAGACAAAAGCCATTATCACAGTTGATCTTGGTGGTATTCCTTGTGATTATGATCGAGTATTTGAAATCGTTGAGAGAAAACGTTCTCTTTATACCCCTGTTGTGAGTGACGGTACTCCTCCTGGTACATTAAACAGTCGCATTCAGAAAGGCTTAGGGCGAGTCGCTGTTATTGCGGATTCTGCCCATAGCTTTGGAGCAAGCAGGACTGTTTCTCATACAGGGAAAGGCGCAATAATGCCGACACAAAAGTATTGTGGGGTGATTGCTGATTTTACCAGTTTTAGTTTTCATGCGGTTAAAAACTTTACTACTGCTGAAGGTGGGGCGAGTACCTGGTGTCTGCCGGAATCTGTGTATAAAACAGGCGTGACGGATGAAGAAATTTACCATATATATCAATTATTGTCTTTGCATGGACAAAGTAAAGACGCTTTAGCAAAAACAAAAATTGGTGCCTGGGAGTATGATATTATTGGGCCATGGTATAAATGTAATATGACAGATATTATGGCTGCAATAGGGTTAAGACAACTGGACAGATATTTAGCATTACTTGCCCGTAGGAAAGAAATAATAGCCAAGTATGATAGGACTTGTGATGCATTAGGGATTAAGCATATGCAGCATCACATAGAGGGTATGGATAGTTCAAATCATTTATATCTTATTCGCGTACCCGGCATAAAAGCGGAAGAGCGCAATAAAATTATTGAAAAGATGGCTGATAAAGGCGTGTCAACCAATGTTCATTACAAGCCGCTTCCGTTGATGACTGCATACGGAGCGAATTGCAGTGCGTATCCAAATAGCTACGACTATTATCAAAATCTAATTACTCTTCCGTTACATACTCTTCTTACTGATGAAGATGTAGAGTATGTATGTAAAACACTGACCGCTGTAATCGAGGAGATCATAGGATAAGAATGCTGAAAAGATGGGAAGAGCTTCCTGATTTCATGCGTGTGCCGGAGATAAGGCCATATTATGATATATTGGATAAAAAACGTGGGCAGTTAGTTTTAAAACGGGGATTTGATTTTTTTGTAGCGCTGATTTTGTTAGTTATCCTTTTTATTCCAATGCTTATAATAGCATTATTTATAAAATTAGATAGCCCGGGAACCGTATTTTATCGTCAGGAACGAGTAACTACTTATGGACAACATTTTCGAATCCATAAATTTCGGACTATGGTTGATAACGCTGATCAAATGGGAACAGGCGTTACAATCGCAAACGATAAAAGGATTACAAATTTTGGTAATAAGTTGCGTCGTTTAAGATTAGATGAACTGCCGCAAATTTTTGATGTTCTTCAGGGGACGATGTCTTTTGTTGGAACACGTCCAGAAAGTGTAAAATATGTGGATCAATATAGGCCCGAATATTATGCTACTTTGTTAATGCCTGCGGGTATTACCAGCGAAGCGAGTATTCGTTATAAGGATGAAGATAGGTTGTTAAGTGGTGCGGAGGATGTTGATAAAACCTATATAAAAAGAGTTTTGCCGGAAAAAATGCAATGGAATTTAGATAGCATAAAAAAGTTTTGTTTTTGGAGAGATATTGCAATAATGCTCAAAACCTTTTTCGCTGTTTTGGGAAAGGATTATAGATGAATATTTTATATATAAATCATTATGCAGGATCTCCAGAAATGGGGATGGAGTTCAGACCCTATTATTTATCTAGAGAGTGGGTAAAAATGGGCCACAAGGTAACTATGATAGCAGGAAACTATTCCCACCTTAGAAAGAAAAACCCTGTAGTAACAGAAGATTTTGAGCATGAAAAAATTGATGGAATAGAATATGTATGGATTAAAACAGGGGCATATCAAGGTAATGGTATTAGAAGAGCTATTACCATGGGAGTATTTGTTCATAAATTGTTTAAGAATGCAAATCTTATTGCCGATAGATGGCATCCTGATATTGTCATATCTTCATCTACTTATCCATTGGACACATATCCTGCGCAAAAAATCGCTAAGATTGCAAGCGCATTATATGTGCATGAAGTCCATGATATGTGGCCGGCAACATTATATGAAGTGGGTGGAATGCCTAAATGGCATCCTTTTGTTTTGCTTATGCAAATTGCTGAAAGTTCGGCGTATCGACATTGCGATAAATGCGTTTCCCTTCTTCCATATGCAAAAGAGTACATGGTTAAACATGGGTTAAAAGAGGATAAATTTGTGAACATTCAGAATGGAGTAGTGAAAGAAGAATGGGAGACTATTGAAAAAATACCAGAACAACACCGCTTGTTTTTTGAAAGTTACAAAGATAGATTTATAGTTGGTTATTTTGGTGGTCATGCAATTTCAAATGCTCTGGATAATATTTTAAACGTAGCTAAATTTTTTTTATCACATGAACCTAATAGTAAGGTTATCTTCGTATTAGTTGGTGAGGGCGTCGAAAAACAGAAGTTGGTTCATAGGGCAAAGGAAGAAAACATAAAAAATGTATTTTTTTTATCGTCTGTTGAGAAAAAAACGATACCAAATCTGTTAACCTATTTTGATTGTTCGTATATGACGGGCATTGATTCTCCTCTATATCGCTTTGGGTTATGTTTAAATAAAATGTATGATTCGATGATGGCTGGGATTCCCATTATTTGCGCATTTAACGCACCTACTACATTAATAAAAGAATTTGAGTGTGGCTCGCAATGTAATCCGAACGACATCCAATATGTGGTAGAATCAATTCGTAAGATAGAGTTGATGACTAATGAAGAAAGAAGACTGATGGGGTTAAAGGGTAGACGAGCAATTCTCCAATATTTTACATATGATCGTCTGGCAAAAACATTTATTGATAAGGTATTGAATTTAGGGGTGGAAAAATGAAATATGCATTGATTGGTTGTGGGCGAATTTCGCCAAATCATATTGAAGCGGCTAAGAATAATAATCTAAATTTTGTAGCTATGTGTGATATTCTTCCTAAAACAATGGAGGAGAAATCAGATAAGTTTGGGTTAGGGGATGTTCGTAAGTACGCAGACTATAAGGAAATGTTGGAAAACGAAACGCCGGAACTCGTAGCCATTGCAACAGAGTCCGGTAAACATGCGCAAATTGCTCTCGATTGTATTTCTGCTGGTTGTCATGTGATTATCGAGAAGCCGATAGCTCTGTCTATTGCCGATGCAAATGCTATCATTGCGGCAGGAAAAGAAAAGGGTGTGGTAGTTTGCGCAAATCACCAAAATCGCTTTAATAAATCTGTTCAATATATGCGAAAAGCTCTTGAGGAAGGGCGTTTTGGGCGTCTTTCTCATGGTGCTGCACATGTTCGCTGGAATCGAGGGAAAGACTATTACAAACAAGCACCTTGGCGTGGTACCTGGGCGCAAGATGGCGGTTGTTTAATGAATCAATGTATCCATAATATCGATCTTCTTCGCTGGATGATGGGAGATGACATTGTAGAGGTTATGGCTTATACGGATCAGATTGAACATCCGTACTTAGAGGCAGAAGATTTGGGCATGGCCCTTGTAAAATTTAAAAATGGTTCTTATGGGTTAATTGAAGGCACAACAAACGTGTTCCCTAAAAATTTAGAAGAAACCTTATATATCTTTGGTGAAAAAGGGACTGCAAAAGCTGCCGGTACGTCTGACAATATCATTGAAGAATGGGTATTTGCTGATGGGTTAGATAATCCGGAAGAAGTAAAAAGTGAGTTTAGCGAAAATCCTCCCAACATTTATGGATTCGGGCATACTCCGCTTTATGCTGATGTAATTGAGGCAATTCAGACAGGAAGAAAACCCCTGGTAGATGGAGAAGCAGGTAAAAGGGCGTTGGAACTCGTCCTAGCTATTTATAAATCTGCGGCAGAACATCGGCCGGTTACGTTGCCGTTAGATCAATGTTCTACGTTAGATTTTGTGGGGCGATTTGACAATCAAAAGGGGTAATGATATGAGCGAATATTTTGTACATCCTACGAGTATTGTAGATGATGATGTTGAGATTGGAAAAGGCACTAAGGTATGGCATTTTTGTCACATTCAAAGTGGTGCAAGAATTGGGGAAAAGTGTTCCTTAGGGCAAAATGTGAATGTGTCTAACAATGTGAAAATTGGCAATGGTGTTAAGGTCCAAAATAATGTTTCTCTCTATGAAGGTGTGGAGTTAGAAGACTATGTTTTTTGTGGTCCTTCTTGCGTGTTCACAAATGATTTGACCCCCAGGGCTAAATACCCCAAAGGCAGTATTGGCTATAAGAAAACTCTTGTTGAAGAGGGCGCTTCCATCGGGGCCAATGCTACGATTGTTTGTGGGCATAAAATAGGCAAATGGTCTTTGATTGGTGCCGGCGCCGTTGTTGCATCAGACGTTCCTCCTTACGCTTTGATGTTAGGTGTTCCTGCGCAAAGAAAGGGTTGGGCTTGTGAATGCGGGGAACTGCTGGATAGTACGTTGACCTGTACAAAATGCAGTAGAAAATACGAGAAAGCAGACGAGGGGTTGAAGGAGGTAAAATAATGCAGTTTAGAGATTTAGGCGCACAGTATAGAGCGCTAAAAGCTGATATTGATCAGGGAATTCAATCTGTTATAGAAAGTACTTCTTTTATTCTAGGTGCTCCTGTTACAGAGTTAGAAAATAAACTGGCTGAATATGTTGGCCGCAAGTATTGTGTGTCCTGCGGCAACGGTACAGATGCTCTTCAAATGTCTCTTATGACTTGGGGGATAGGTCCGGGAGATGCAGTATTTGCCGCCGATTTTACTTACTTTGCTTCGGCCGGAACAACTTCTATTCTTGGGGGTACACCGGTTCTGGTGGACATTGATCTTGATACTTTTAACATGTCTCCGGAAGCTTTGGAAGCATCTATCCAAAAAGTAATTGCAGAAGGCAAGTTACGCCCCAAGGCAATTGTACCGGTTGATTTATTCGGTCTGCCTGCAGATTATACTCGAATTCTTCCTATTGCTAAGAAATATGGGCTAAAAGTTTTAGAAGATGCGGCCCAGGGATTCGGTGGGAAGATAAATGGCAAATTGGCCTGTTCTTTTGGAGATTTGTCAGCTACCTCTTTTTTCCCGGCAAAGCCATTGGGTTGTTATGGTGATGGAGGGGCCGTTTTTACTGATGACCCCGAGGTTGATGCAAGACTACGGTCACTTCGTGCGCAGGGTAAGTCGCCAACCGATAAATACGATAATAGGGAAATAGGCATAAATTCTCGTTTGGATACGTTGCAGGCAGCTATTTTATTGCCTAAATTTAAAGCTTTTGTTGAATACGAACTGGAAGCAGTGAATCGTGTTGCCGGGTGGTATACGGAACGGCTCAAAGAACGATTTAAAACCCCTGTTATTCCTGCTGGATTTTATTCCAGCTGGGCACAATATACGATTCTTCTTAATAGTAAAGAAGAACGTGACGCTATGCAGAAACACTTAAAGAATGCAGGAATCCCTTCCATGGTTTATTATCCGAGAGGATTGCATCAACAGGCAGCTTATCAATGGATGAATCTTACGGATGCTTTTTATCCAAACACTGTTGAAGCAACGAAGCGGGTATTAAGTTTGCCGATGCATCCGTATCTTGCAGAAGACGCAGTTGATGCGATTGCTAAAGTATTGTTATCAAAATAAAAGGGGAATAATGCGATGAATTTTAATACGATTTATTCCGGCCTTATTTCCGGGACCGAAAAGTTGGCCTTGGTAGGTCTTGGTTATGTGGGGATGCCCATTGCAGTAGAGTTTGCAAAACATGTGCCGGTTATTGGTTTTGATATTAACGAAAAACGTGTTAATGAATATAAAAGCGGTTATGATGCGACCAATGAAGTTGGCGATGCGATTAAAAATACGGCAGTAGATTTTACTGCAGATCCAACCCGTTTAAAAGAAGCTAAGTTTATTATTGTTGCCGTGCCGACACCGGTCAAAGATGACAACAGCCCGGACTTGAGACCCGTGGAAGGTGCGTCCAGGACGGTGGGTCAAAATCTTGCGCCCGGTTCTATTGTTGTTTTTGAATCCACCGTATATCCCGGTGTAACAGAAGATATATGTGTTCCGATTATTGAAAAAGAATCGGGGCTTAAATGTGGCGTTGATTGGAAAATCGGTTATTCTCCGGAACGTATTAACCCGGGCGATAAAGTCCATACCTTAACAAATATTAAAAAGGTTGTTTCCGGCATGGATGAGGAATCTGCAAAGGAAATTAAGAAGGTCTATGATATCGTTATCAAAGCAGGTTCTTTCCCTGTATCTAATATAAAGACGGCAGAAGCGGTTAAGGTGATTGAAAACAGCCAGCGTGATATTAATATTGCATTTATGAATGAAATTGCCATTATCTGCGATAGGCTTAAAATTGATACAGCAGAAGTTCTTGACGGTATGAATACTAAATGGAATGCGTTAGGTTTTAAGCCAGGTCTTGTTGGGGGTCATTGTATTGGTGTTGACCCTTACTATTTAACGAATGCGGCAGAAAAATTGGGCTATCATAGTCAAATCATCTTAAATGGGCGTCAGGTGAATGACAGCATGGGGGCTTTTGTTGCAGATGCTGCAATTAAAGAAATGATTGAGTCAGGTATGGCCCCGAAGAAAGCAACGGTAGTTATTCTTGGATTGACCTTTAAAGAAAATTGCCCGGATACACGAAATAGTAAAGTCGTGGACATCATAAACAGATTAAAAGAATATGATATACACCCGATTGTTACGGATCAATGGGCAGATGCAGATGTAGCAAAAAAAGAGTACGATGTCGATTTGGTTAAATTTGAAGATGTTCCAAAGGCGGACTGCGTCATTGTGGCTGTCGGACATAACGAATATCGCTCAATGTCCATGATGCAGATAAAAGAACTTTATAAGTCAGAATTAACTGATGAAGAAAAGGTTCTTATTGATGTAAAAAGTTTATATCGGATGGACGAGTTGAGGGCTTCGGGAATGAGATTCTGGAGATTGTAGTTTCTAAACTTGATGAGGGAGTAAAAGAGCGGTGAATATTTTACTTGTTTCATATGGGGATGTAGCATATGATGGACGATTAAGAAGTTTAATCGCTGTATTTTCTAAAATCGGAGAAGTATTTTCATTTACGAGAGATACGAAACTTTCCGGTAAATATGGGGAATTCTGTAATGATTGTTACCTTCTTTTTATTATGAAGGTTGTTGCTTATGCAAAAAAAATAAGAAAAATTGATTTATTAATGTTAGATAATCGAAAAGCGACAGTCCCTGGTTTTATAATCGCTAAACTTTGTCAGCCCCGGCTAATAATTCAGGATTGTCGCGAGTTGTATTTATTTGATGAAACTAAAAGTATAAAAGGAAAAATCGGTTGTGTTTTAGAAAAAATGATGGCGCGGAGAGCGAATATTGTAATATGTGCTAATGTAGAACGAGCTGAAATAATGAAAAAAGAATATGGTCTCTCTGAACAGCCACTAGTTTATCAAAATGTTCGTTCTCTTGAATATGGGACTCGTGAAGAAGTAGAAAAAGCAAAGAGTAAGTTTTCTGAATTTATACATAACGATGAAGTTAGAATTATTTCATCGTCAGGCTGTAGTATTCAACGGACGAATGATATTCTCGTTAAAAATTTTGACAAGGTAAAATTAAAGTCCAGATTATTTTTAGTTGGTGAGAGTTCATTGGGAGAAAGAAATAAACTTCTAAAATTATCATTAAAGAATAAAAAAAATTCGCTTACTATTTTGGATCAATTAACCCAAACTGAATTAAAATATTTGATTTCACAATGCCAAATTGGCATTGTGAATTATGGGCAATATGACGCAAATAATAAATTTTGTGCTTCTGGAAAATTATTTGAGTTTATTTATGAAGGGATACCAGTAGTAACAACAACAAACCCGCCATTAAAAAGAATATGTGAAAGAGAAAAAATTGGCGAGTCTGATAATAATTATTCAGTAGCTATTAATAAGGTTTTAAATAATTATTCTCAATATAAAGAAAACGTAGAGAATTTTTCGAAATCTCATACAGTAGAGGCAAATGATAGAAGTCTACTTGAAGCACTATTGAAAAAAATATGCGTGAGCAGTTAAATAACTGACCATATAAAAGAGGAAAGCAAAAATGTATTTTATAAGTATCTGTATGGGTATCCTTCAATTTTTCATAATGAGTTATGTTCTATTTACCGAAGTAAATAAAACATCGCCTGCAGCATTTTTATGGGGTACATTAATGATTATGTTTGGTCTACCACATCTTGTCACTTCTATTTTTGAAGATATGCCGTATCCAGACTACATAATCAGTGAAGCTTCACTATTTGTTGTGCTTTTTTGTGTCTTTTACATATTGGTACGTTCTCAAAAACATTGCGAATTTATTGGACTGCAAGACAGAGATAAATTAGTTCTATATCCTGATGAAATGATAGGTTCATATTTTGAATTAGTTTGTTTTTTCTGCTTTTTATTTTCTATAATAAACGTAATTGTGTTCGGAACAGAATCTCAAGGAGGGCTTTTAAATACTTCATGGGCTGGTGGCAGAGAAGCGGAAATAGGCTATATTAGCTTCCTTGGTGTTGAAGAGAGAGTAGTTTTTGCTTTTTCTGGGCTTTCGTTGTATTTTTATTTGTTAAAAAAGAAAATAAAAGTAGGTGTGGTATTGTTACTATTTTTATTTCTTGTTATCGTGACAAGAAATAGGGTAGAGATACTTCCAGTACTCATATTCTTTACTACGATTTTTTTAATTAAAATAAAAAAAATAAAATTAAAACATATAATAATGGCAGCTCTAATAGCAGCTTCTGTAATATATATAGTGTATGGAATTAGGGCGCTTAGGTATCTAGGAACATTAGAAAACATTATTGATGGTTTTTCATGGAGTTATTTAAATGACATGATTAAAACTTTTATAGTAAGTCAGAATGGAGAATTAGGACTCCGACAATTTTTTTATTTTTTTATAAGTGAAGACAATAAATTTGAAGGATTTAATCAAGGATATACTTATATACGTATGTTATTAGTATTTCTACCCAGCCGTTGGTCCTTTGGCATTAAACCAGAAAGTTTTGATCTTTATATGGGAAATGCAGTTGGAATGGCTGCCGGCGGGAGTATGCACCCAACACTATTTGGCGACTGTTTTGGTAATTTATATTGGTTTGGTGTGTTATTAGGTGGATTTTGGGCTTTTTTTGCTAATCGTGTGGATTCTTTAATTACATCCCAAAAAAATAAATTCTTTAAAATAATGATTTTTTTCTTGGCAGCGTATACTTTTGTAGTAAGTGGTAGGGGATCAGTCTACAATGGATTTGAGAAATTAGCTTGGGGTGTAGTTATTTTATTTTTATTTAAAATAGTTTGGGAAAATTTCTGTAAAAAGACTTCGGAAACCTAAATTTTTATATTGATGATTATTTGTAGAAATATTTATTAGTAGATAGTTAGTAATAGCACTATTGTATAAAGATATTCTCATTTTTTTAGGATGATAATTTTGAATTTATGAAAAATTTATTTAGTAAATATTATTCATTACCTGTTCAAGTAAAGGCCAGTTTTTGGTTTTTGATTTGTACAATATTACAAAGATCTGTATCCATTATTACTACGCCGATTTTCACGCGGCTGTTGTCTACAGCAGAATATGGAACATATAGCATCTTTCTTTCTTGGATGGGAATACTAACTTGCTTTGTTACCATGTATATTTTTTCTGGTATATATCCGCAATCGATTGTTAAATATGATGAAGAACGTAGTCAATACTCTTCTTCTATGCAAGGTCTCACATTAACAATGGTTGTAACGTGGCTTTTCCTTTATTTATTGACTTGTCGGTTTTGGAATGGCATCTTTTCTTTGACTACATCCCAAATGGTTGCAATGTTTATTATAATGTGGAGCAATGCGGCTTTTGGATTTTGGTCAGCGGAACAGAGAATTGAATATAAATATAGGGAACTTGTTCTTATTACATTAGTTGAGTCGATTTTACAACCAATTTTATCTATTATATTAATTCATTTCGTTTCAGATAAGGTGACTGGTTTAGTTTGGGGGATTGCCATTGCTACAGTAACTTGTTATTCGTATCTTTTTGCTGAGCAAATATTATCAGGAAGGGTATTCTTTTCCTGGAGGGTCTGGAGTTATGCTCTTAAGTTAGCAATACCTCTTATTCCTCACTACATATCTTCAATATTATTAAATAGTTCAGATAGAATTATGATTCAGAAATTGGTTGGTGAATCGCAAGCTGGTGTTTATAATTTGGCCTATACGATTTCTATTTGCGGGGTATTGATTAATCAAGCACTGCTTCAGACTATAGAACCATGGTTGCTAAAAAATATAAAAAATAAAAATTTTACAAACATTAAAAAAGTTGCTTATCCCTCATTAGTGATTGTCGCAAGCATTAATTTATTACTCATTCTTTTGGCGCCAGATGTAATTAGAATTTTTGCCCCATCTTCATATTATGATGCAGTGTGGATAATGCCTCCGATTATACTAAGCGTTTATTTTATGTTCATGTATAATTTATTTTCAGTATTTGAATTTTACTATGAAACAACATCCTATATATCTACAGCAACTGGAATTGGGGCGGTTCTTAACATTCTTTTAAATTATATTTTTATACAACTATACGGATATTATGCGGCGGGATATACTACACTTTTCTGTTATATTTTATTTGCTATTATGCACTATATTTTTATGTGTAAAATATGCAAATATCAAATTGAAAATGTTCAAATATACGATTTAAAAGTAATAGTGTTTATTTCAGGTATTTTTGTGTTTGTTGGTCTTGGGATTATGTTTACTTATTATAATGATATTATTCGATATGGTGTTGTGGTAATAAGTATTACATTTTTGTTTGTAAAGCGGAATCTGATAATAGAAAAGCTACTCTCAATATATAAAAAATAAAAGGAAGCCGGGGGACACACTTTATGCAAGAACTATCATTAGAAAAACAAAAATTATTAATGTTAGAAATATTGCTTGATTTTGATAAAGTTTGTAGAAATAATGGCATTCGATATTCACTTGCCTATGGTACTTTGTTAGGTGCTGTTCGACACCAAGGCTTTATTCCTTGGGACGACGATATTGATGTTATTGTCTTTAGAGCTGATTATGAAAAACTAATACAGATATTAAATAGTCAAATGCAAGGCAATCACTCTTTTATATGCGTTGAGAATAATCCGGGTTTTTCTGCACCACTGGGAAAAATTATTGACAATACTACAATTTTAGAACAATCCGGGCATTTTTCTGATCGCATTAATCTTGGTGTTTATATTGATGTTTTCCCTTATGATATGGTTCCGGAGAAGAAATCTGATAGGAAGAAAGTATTAAAAAAAGCCGTATTTTTACAAACCTTGTGGAGTTTTTGTGGAAATAATAATAATAAACGTAATAAAGCCATCGTTATTATTAGAAAACTAATAAATAAAACACCGCTTGCAAGATGGATTGCTTTGTATATGAACAGATGGGCCTCTAAAAACAATTTTGATAAGAATACAATGGCAAATCTTATATTCGGCTATGAAGATAGAGAAAAAGAAATAATGAGAGTCAGTGACTTGTTAGAACTTACAGAATATTCTTTTGAAGGCCACAGTTTTTTAGGAATACAAAAAAGCGATTTTTATTTAAAGCAGTGGTATGGTAATTATACGCAGTTACCTCCGATTGAGGAGCGAGTTAGCCATCATGCCATAAAAGTTTATAGTAAAGTTGAACAATAAAATAGGGTTAGTAGGGGTTAGCAAAAACTTTTGAGTGAATTGGATACTTTACAATAGTGTTAGCGTAAAAAATTTGTATTTTGCAAATGCCGTATAATTTAGTTTTTAAAAACAAACTTAGTATTTCCCTATTTGTTTTGGTGAATTGCAAAAGTAATTTCCCGATGTAAAAGTAACTTCCATATGTAAGAGAAAGTTCTATATATCAAGGAAACAGTGTGCTTAATTTCTTGCAAAAACGTTCTATTTCGTGTAAAGTTAAGTTACAGTTCCGTGTTTTGCGCATAGCAAATAGAGTAAAAGAAGTCTTTTCTTTCGAAAGTGAAAGAGTAAGCTCCAGTTGCTCTGCGAAAAGGTTATGGAATGTGCACAGGGGCTGTAGAGGTAGGAATAAGCCAGCGGGGGGCTGACTTATTCTATTATGAGTTTTTTGGCAAACAAAGCAAATCATTTAGCGCATACCGCTTCGGTACACATGAAGTCTTGGGCTTTGGTCTGTATAAAAACGAATCCAGAGAAACCTGGACGGCCTTTCTCTCCCACTTGAAGAAAAGAGGGTTGAAAAAGGTGCTGATGATTACCTCCGATGTGTATGAAGGCATCGTACACGCCATGACTAAGGTATTTCCGGAAGTCTCCTGGCAACGTTGTCAGTTTCACTTTATCCGGAATATTTTAGACAAGACTGCGAAGAAATACCAATCGGGTTTGCAGACCGAGTTACAAGAGATGTTCCACAGTGCTACCATGGAGAAGGTCAGAGCCAGACGGGATGCCATCCTTGCAGACTACAGCGATGTAGCAGAAGAGGCCATGCGTTGTTTGGAAGAGGGGTTTGAAAGTGCGATGATTGTGATGCACTTAGATGAATACCTTCGCCGGTATTACCGTACTTCAAACCACCTGGAACGTCTGAACAAAGAATTGAAACGTCGTTCTAAAGTAAAATGGATGGATTTTAACCAGAGAAGATGATATAATACTTTAAATAAAATTTTGTTCACGAAAAAGAAGGGAAACATGTACATGAATATAAAAAACATGGATATAATGAACTATTTGCTGAAAAATAGATTTATTAATCAACGTATCTTGGCTGAATCTACAGGTTATTCTTTGGGAGGAATAAATCAATCACTTAAGGTGTTATTTAAAAACGGTTATGTAGATGAAAATATGAGCTTAACAGAAAAAGCATTTTTTGAATTTCGTCTAAAGTCTCCTAAAAATGCTATTATTTTGGCAGCTGGTTATGGCATGAGAATGATTCCTATTAACTTGGAAACACCAAAAGGATTACTAAAGGTTAGAGGAGAAAGGCTTATAGAAAGAACCATTAAGCAATTGCATGAAGTAGGTATTACAGATATATATATAGTAGTAGGATATCTTAAAGAAAAATACGAATATTTAATAGATAAGTATGGGGTAAATTTGATTGTAAATTCAGATTACGCATTTAAAAATAATTTACATTCTTTAAAACAGGTACTTAAATATTTATCGAACTCCTATATTATTCCTTGCGATATTTGGTGCAGAGATAATCCGTATCGTTCTCATGAGTTGTATTCATGGTATATGGTCAGCAATTTATTAGATATTGAAAGTATTATTAGAGTAAATCGCAAAATGGAGCTTGTTCCCAGTACTCGTAAATTAACCGGAAATAAAATGATTGGTATTAGCTATTTGGAAGAAGCTCAAGCTGCTATCGTCAGGCAGAGGGTACAGGAACTTTGTATTAGTCCGAGAAATGATAAATTATTCTGGGAAGAGGCTTTATTTTCACATGACAAGACGACAGTTATGGCAAAAATTGTTTTATCGAAAGATGTGGTGGAGATTAATACTTATGAACAACTGAGGAATTTTGATAGGGATTCTGATCAATTGCAACATCAGGCATTGAAAATAATTTCACAAGTTTTGGATGTTAAGATAGGTGAGATCACAAACATCTCTGTATTAAAAAAAGGGATGACAAATCGGTCATTTCTGTTCAATTGTAAAAATGAAAGATATATTATGCGTATTCCTGGTGAAGGGACGGAACGCCTGATTGATCGTAGAAGAGAAGCGAATACGTACAAAGCTATCGCAACTGAAAAAATTAGTGATAATATTATCTATATTGATCCAAGGGCTGGCTATAAGATTACAAAATTTTTTGAAAATGCAAGGACTTGTAATCCTTTTAATTGGCATGATGTTGCAAGGTGTATGAAAAAACTTAGGGAATTTCATGAGCGAAAAATTTATGTGGAACATGAATTTAATTTATTTAAACAAATTGAGTTTTATGAATTATTGCGAGGAGATATTAGTTCTATTTATGATGATTATGAAGAAACGAAAACAAACGTTCTGTCTTTAAAATCATATATAGATGCTCATATTACAGAAAAAGTTTTAGCGCATATTGATGCGGTGCCAGACAATTTTCTTTTTATACAAAATGACACTGAAGTGCGATTAATTGATTGGGAATATGCTGGCATGCAAGATCCGCATGTTGATATTGCGATGTTTGCGGTATATTCTCTTTATGATAAGGCACAAGTGGATCACTTGATTGAAACTTATTTTATAGAAGGGTGTACACATGAAAATCGAGTGAAAATTTATTGTTATATAGCAGTTGCAGGTTTGCTATGGAGTAACTGGTGTGAGTATAAGAGGTTGTTGGGCATTGAAATGGGCGAATATTCCTTACGTCAGTATCGTTTTGCAAAAGAGTATTATAGGATTGTAAGGAATGAATTGTTAAGAGTGGAGGAATAAATGCATATTGTTAAACGAGCAATTATTATGGCTGCAGGATTTGGCAGTCGTTTACAACCACTTACATTGTCTATTCCTAAACCTTTGCTAAAAGTAAATGGAGACAGAATGATAGACACAGTTATCCAAGGATTGCAGCATAATGGAATAACTGAAATTTATGTGGTGGTTGGATACTTAAAAGAACAATTTAAAATTATTATAGATAAATATCCTGATGTTCATCTAATTGAAAATCCCTATTATGAAACATGCAATAATATATCGTCTCTTTATGTTGCACGCGAGTATATTGAAGATTGCATTATTTTAGACGGAGATCAAATCATCTATAATAAAGATGTTCTCTGCCCATACTTTTCTATCTCAGGTTACAATGCTGTATGGACAGATGAGGTCACAGATGAATGGTTACTGGAGGTTGAAGATGGTATTGTGAAAAATTGTTCCAGAAGTGGCGGAAAAAATGGTTGGCAACTTTATAGTATTAGTCGTTGGACTCGAGAAGATGGATGGAGGCTGCGACATCATTTAGAAATTGAATTTGAAAAACGTCAAAATAGAAATATTTATTGGGATGATGTACCGATGTTCTGTTATCCTGATAAATATAAATTAGGAATACATGCGATGAGTAAAGTGGATGTAGTTGAAATTGATAGTATTAATGAGCTAATTGCGGTAGATCCAACATATAAATTGTTTACACTAAGAGGAGAAGAAAATGATAAATAAAGAAACGTCTGATTTAAAGAAAATCGATCCGTGGACTACGATGGTTCCCTTTATTGCAATATTTATTCTATGTTTATTTTTTATTGTCAAACCGAAAGAGTCGACTGATGCCTTATCTTTTATTCGAAATTTTATTGGCGACACGTTTGGAACATATTATCTGATAATTGGCTTGGGAGTTTTGTTTACTTCATTATGGATTTCATTTTCTGATATTGGTAACATTCGATTAGGCAACCCAAATGAAAAGCCCCTTTATAATTTTTGGACTTGGGGTGCAATGATATTTACTTGTGGTTTAGCCGCAGATATTTTGTTTTATTCCCTTTGCGAGTGGATTTATTATGCGCAAGAAGTGCATGTAATAAAAATGGGAAATATTCAAAATTGGGCTTCAACTTATCCTTTGTTTCACTGGGGGCCTATTCCATGGAGCTTTTATGCAACATTGGCTGCATGTTTCGGCTTCATGCTGCATGTGCGTGGCGTAAAGAAACAAAAATATTCGGAAGCCTGCCGTGCTCTTCTCGGAAATAGAACTGATAAATGGCAAGGGAAATTGATTGATGTTTTAGCAGTTATTGCTTTAATTGCAGGTACTGCAACTACATTTTCTGTAGCAACACCCTTGCTATCTGCCGCATTAACAAGTCTAGTTGGGATTGAAAGCTCGAAGTTTGTTACAATCGGAATTTTAATTGTTACGTGCTTTGTATATACTTTTGCCGTTATGAAGGGAATCAAAGGGGTTTCGCGTCTTGCTAATATCTGTATGTATTTATTTGGCGTTTTGTTGCTATATGTCCTTGTTTTTGGTGGAGAAGCAAAATATATCATTGAAACAGGATTTTCCGCGATAGGGAATATGGTACAAAATTTTATTGTTATGAGCACTTGGACAGATCCGTTGCGTACAAGTAACTTTCCGCAAAACTGGACGATTTTTTATTGGGCATATTGGATTGTTTGGTGTGTCGCTTCTCCGTTCTTCATGGGAAGTATAAGTCGTGGGAGAACTATAAAGCAAGTTATTCTTGGCGCTTATACTTTTGGTGTATCCAGTACGTTAATATCCTTTATTATATTGGGAAATTACGGTTTGGGATTGCAAATGATGGGTAAGTTTGATGGTATTTCTGTTTATAAAGCTTGCGGCGATTTGTATCAAACGGTTATTGCAATCATATATACACTTCCTGTGCCTTCATTTTTATTGATTCTATTGATTATATCCATGATTACATTTTATGCAACTAGTTTTGATAGCATTACATTAGTAGCTTCTCAATATAGTTATAAAGAATTTAGAGAAAACCAGGATGCCAGTTCTCGAATGAAACTGTTTTGGGCGATTTTACTGATATTATTACCTATTGCTTTAATTTTTAGCGAGGGTTCTATGAACAATATGCAAACAGTAAGTATTATTGCGGCGTTCCCTCTTGCATTGGTCATTGTTATGATTATAGCCAGTTTTATTAAAGATGCAAAACATCATATTAATGTTAATGGAAAATAAGCGAAGAATAATAGAATGACTGTCTGTTTAAATGGTTCTATAGTGCTTGATTTTGTTATCACAAGTTTATTGTTCAAATAGGCTTTAGAAAAAATTTATTAGCTATTTAGTAAAATTCGTGCTATTCTGTAGATAATTAAGAGTATATAAAGGTTTATGATTTTTATTATTTATACTCAATAATGTTTCAAATTCATAAGTAAAAACTTGCTAAAAGGAATTTTGTGTGTTTTCTGAAAGGTTACTATGGAAGATTTACAAAGTATCGTACTATTAATTGATGCGGATAATACGCAGCTGTCGAAGCTGGAGGATATTATCCGCGAAATTTCCACCCATGGCCGCATCGTGGTGAAGCGGGCCTACGGGAACTGGAAAAAGGACGTATTGAAAAACTGGGAAGAAGAAATTAAGCGCCTGGCCATTAAGGCGGAGCAGCAGTTTGATTATGTGTCGGGGAAAAATGCTACGGATATGGCATTGGTCATTGATACGATCAGCCTGTTGCACCGGGGCATTTACGATGCCTTTGTGATTGTGGCCAGTGACAGCGATTACACGCCGTTGGCGATCCATCTGCATGAATCCGGTGTGCATGTGATCGGGGTGGGGGAAAAGAAAACGCCGATTTCTTTCCGCAACAGTTGTGATGAGTTTATCTTTTTAGAGAATTTGGGTGTGGAAAAAAAGAGCCGTTCGACGGCTTCGCCCGGACCCCGGCGAAAAAATAAGGATACTGCGGAAAATAACGTTGATGTTTCTACGGAGCAAGATGAGCCGGAAGAATCGATTAACTGGGTACATGATCTGCTGCGCGAGGCTTCTGACCGTTACCAGGATGATGACGGCTATGTGAATGTGAGTTCCGCGGGGCAGTTTATCAAACGGGTGAAGCCGGATTTTGACGTACGTTCTTTTGGTTTTTTAAAGCTTCCCAAGTTGATTGAGGCGTTTCCAGATCGGTATGAGATGATTAAGTACCCGGGCAAGGGTAAGGTTAAGATTGTGGCCTATCGGGTGAAGTAGTGGAGGTTTTGGTCCAAACCGGGGGCCGGAATGGAAAAGTCAGATTGTATGACATGGGCTGCTGCGCCGGGGAAGGTACGGCAGTTTATGCCGGTAGAGGGAGGTACGCTACATGGATGTCACGCAGGTTGCACTGTATCGCCGTGAAGTGTTGCGTCGGATTGTGGAGTATGCCTGGCAGGATGTGCTGCCGGAGCATGTGTATGATATTCTCCAAGAGGTGGTGCGGGAAGATACGCCCCGGGTGCGTTGCTGCGTCCATAAGGAGCGGGCGGTTCTGAAGAACCGGATCCAGATGGCCTTGTGGCAGCCTTTGGGACGGAATATCATCAATGCGGCGAACGATGCGCTGGCGGGGCATTTTGACCGGACTTTGCCTCTGATGGATGTACTGCCGGATGCCTGTGACGCCTGTCCTATCGACAAGTATTATGTGACGGATCTTTGTCGCCGTTGCATCCAGCATAATTGCATGAATCACTGTCCTAAGCATGCGATTACAATTGTCAATAACCGGGCGTTTATCAACCGTTCTTTGTGCATTGAGTGCGGGCGTTGCGCGCAATCCTGTCCTTATGGGGCGATTCTTGAGATCAGCCGTCCCTGTATCCGGGCCTGTGCGGTGGGGGCGCTTTCCGCCGGGGAAGACAAGCGGACAAAAATAGATTATGAAAAATGTACCCATTGCGGGAATTGCCGGGCGGCCTGTCCGTTTGGCGCCCTGGATGAGCGGAGCATGGTGCTGCCCCTGACCCTGGCGTTAAAGCAACATAAGCCGGTGGTCGCAATGCTGGCCCCTTCGTTTGTGGGGCAGTTTGGTATGAAGATTACGGTGGCGCAGGTGATAGCCGGATTGCGGCGCATGGGTTTTGCCGATGTGGTGGAGGTAGCTGTAGGAGCGGATATCACCACCTTACATGAAGCGGAAGAATTTGTGGAAAAGGTACCGGATCAGATGCCTTTTATGACCAGTTCCTGCTGTCCGGCGTTTGTGAGTCTGGTGGAAAAACATTTCCCTGAATATAAGGAGAATATATCGAAAACGGCTTCGCCGATGGTAGCCTGCGCCCGGTATGTAAAGGAAAAGCAGCCAAAGGCGCTGACTTGTTTTATCGGACCCTGCATTGCGAAAAAGGGTGAAGGATTGCAGCATCCGGAGTGTATTGATTTTGTGCTGACTTACGAGGAATTGCAGTGCATGTTTGAGGGGATCGGCATTGATCTGACCTTACCGGTGGCGGAAGAGTATATTACTAAGGCTACGGCGGCCGGCATCGGTTTTCCTTTGTACCGGGGCGTACAGGCTTCGGTGAAGAAGATACTGCCGCCGGAACGGCAGGCTTCTTTGGCGGCGGAATATGCGGATGGTCTGGAACAGTGCTATGATATGCTGGAGCAGATCAAAAAAGGCAAGCTGCAGGTAGAATATTTTGAGGGCATGGCCTGCTGCAACGGCTGTGTGGACGGCCCCGGTTCTCTGGCTCAGCAGGGGCTGACCCGGGTGATGGTGACGAAGTTCCAGAAAACAGCGCCGCAGGCCGTGAGTTCGGAAAATGAAGCGGCGGCAGAGGCCGTTCAGAAGATTGATTTTGAAGTATAAACGGCAGATGTGTGACCATCTGGTGACCGAACCGGCGCAACCGATTGTCAGACGCTATGTTCTGTAGTATAATATAATGGTTAAAATAAAGTTTTCTTGCTGAAGGCTAGATTATGTAATTGGAGGAGTTAGCATGTCCGGACATTCAAAATGGGCGAATATTAAACACAAAAAGGGCAAGGCAGATGCTGCCAGAGGCAAAATAACCACCAAGATCGGCCGTGAGATCACGATTGCCGTACAGATGGGCGGCCCCGACCCGGTGGGTAATATGCGCCTGAAATTGGCGCTGGCCAAGGCCAAAGCCAATAATATTCCCAAAGATAATATCAAACGGGCGATTGATAAGGGCGTCGGCGAAAAGAACGGCGCGAAATACGAAGAGATTTCTTACGAAGGGTATGGGCCGGCCGGTGTGGCGGTTATGCTGGATGTGTTGACGGATAACCGGAATCGTACGGCGGCGGATGTGCGCCATGCTTTCACCAAACATGGCGGCAATATGGGCGAGACCGGCTCGGTTGGCTGGATGTTTAAACGCAAAGGTGTTTTCACCATTGATAAAGAAGCCGGTTATGATGAAGACGAAGTGATGATGGTGGCGCTGGATGCCGGGGCGGAAGATGTAAAAAGCCTGGACGACAGCCTGGAGATCATCACGGAGCCGGCGGATTATGATGCGGTGGAAGCGGCGTTGGCGGATAATCGTATCGAAACGGTGATGTCTGAAATTACCATGGTGCCGGATACGATGGTAAGCCTGTCTGACGAAGATGCGGAAAAGGTGCGCAAGATCATTGATATGTTTGATGATATGGACGATGTGCAGGAAGTCTACACCAATGCTGATTTGCCGGAAGAAGAGGACGAGGACTGAAACTGAGCAGGCAGGCTTCTAAAAAGGCCTGCCTTTTTATATTTTGACAGGTGGGGGACAGTATGCTGGCGTTAGGAATCGATCCGGGTACGGCCATATGCGGCTACGGGCTGGTGGAAATGAAAGGCAGTTCGCTGCGCCCTGTGTTTTATGGGGCGGTGCTGACGGATAAGGATTGGAAGCCGGAAGACCGCCTGAAGCAGATTCATGATGATGTAGCCGATATTATCCGCCATTTTTCACCGGAGTTCATGTCCATTGAAAAGTTGTATTTCAACCGGAATGTGAATACGGCGATCCCTGTGGCGCAGGCCCGGGGCGTGGTGCTGCTGGCGGCGGCGGAACAGCGGCTGCCCATTGTGGAATATACGCCGATGCAGATCAAAAAGGCGGTGACCGGTACCGGCGGCGCCGATAAGAAACAGGTGATCTTCATGGTGCAGCGGCTTTTGGGCCTGCGGGGAAAAATTGAGCCGGACGATGTATCGGATGCGTTGGCGGCGGCCGTCTGCGGTTTGCACCAGATGCGGATCCTGCAGTTGCAGGCGGGGAACGGGCGGCGGATCATGGATATTTTGGAAGCCCAGCGCAACCCGTTGAGTAAGCGGTGAGCGGTGGATATGAGGTGTGAAAGATGATTGGTTCTGTGAAAGGCACGGTGACGTATCTGGCACCGGAGTTTTGCCTGATTGAAACGGCCGGCGGCGTAGGGTATCGCGTATTTATGCCGGCCTCTCAGCTGCGGCTGTTGGCCATTGGCGAAGCTGCGCAGGTATTGACGTATACGGCAGTGCGGGAAGATGCCATTCAGCTGTATGGCTTTCTGGAACGGCAGTATTATGAATTGTTTACGCTGTTATTGACGGTGAGCGGCATCGGCCCCAAGGGCGCCAATGGCATCCTGACGGCGATCAAGCCGGAAGGGTTTTATCTGGCGATCCAGAGTCGGGATGTGAAGACGTTGACGGGCCTGCCGGGCATTGGAAAGAAAACGGCGGAGCGTCTCATTTTAGAACTGAAGGATAAAATCGGTACGCTGGAAAGCGCCGAAAATGACCGGGATTTTGCCGCGGCGGTCAATGAAGGCACGAGCGGTGCAGTGAGCGAAGCTACGGCGGCACTGGTGGCTCTGGGCTATTCCAATTCGGAGATTTTGCCGGTTTTGCGGAAGATTCCGGACTACGGCAAACTGACCCGGGATGAGCTGATCCGCAAGGCGCTGCAGGCATTTGCCCGTCGCTGAGTGCTGCAGCAAAGCACTATTTAATTAGTATGTAACGGAACGAACGAAGGGGAGGACACTATGGAGTTTGATGATCGGCTGATCGGCACGGAAGAAACGGAAGCCGATGCGGAACAGTACAGCCTGCGTCCCCGCACGTTAGAAGAATATATCGGACAGGACAAGGTCAAACAGAATATCTCTGTGTTTATTCGCGCGGCCCTGGCCCGGGAAGAAGCGTTGGATCATGTGCTGCTGTTCGGCCCGCCGGGGCTGGGGAAAACCACCTTGGCCAATATCATCGCCAATGAGCTGCATGTGAATATGCGTATTACTTCCGGACCGGCCATTATGCGGCAGGGGGATCTGGCGGCGATCCTCAGCACGCTGGCGGAGGGGGAAGTGCTGTTTATTGACGAAATTCACCGTCTGCCGAAGGCGGTGGAAGAGATCCTTTATTCGGCCATGGAAGATTACCAGTTGGATATTGTGATCGGTAAGGGACCCGGCGCGCAAAACGTCCGGCTGCCTTTGCCGCATTTTACCTTGATTGGGGCGACTACGCGGCTGGGGTCACTGGCGGCGCCTTTGCGGGATCGATTTGGCGTCCAGTGCCGGCTGGAGTTTTATGAACCCCGGCAATTGAGCGTCATCGTGACGAAATCCGCGGATAAATTGGGGATTTCCATTACTGCGGAAGGGGCGTTGGAGATTGCCCGCCGCTCCCGGGGCACGCCCCGCGTAGCGAACCGTTTATTGAAACGGGTGCGGGATTTTGCCCAGGTTTCGGGGCAGGATTTTGTGGACCCGGCCCTGGCGGATAAAGCGCTGTCCCGCTTGGAAGTGGATCGCCTGGGTCTGGACCAGAATGACCGGCGCATTTTGTATACGATCGTCAAGACCTTTGGCGGCGGCCCGGTAGGAGTGGATACTATTGCAGCAGCGGTCAGCGAGGAGGCCGGCACCATTGAAGACGTGGTGGAACCCTATCTGATGCAGTTAGGCTTGCTGCAGCGGACGCCCCGGGGCAGAATTGCGACCAGAGAGACCTATGCCTATCTGGGAATCCCCTATCCGGAGGAAAAGGGGAACAACGGCAACGGTGCGGACAATGGCGGAACTTCGGCTTTGCAGGCGGATTTATTTACAAGATAGTGCGCGGATTTATTTACAAGACAGAGCAATGAAAGTGAACTGAAATAGAGGCGTTTTATGAAGTTGTTGCTGCATTCCTGTTGTGGGCCCTGCTCCTGCTATCCTACGCAGGAGCTGACCGAAAAAGGCGTGGATTTTACGTTGTTGTATTACAATCCCAATATCCACCCCTATCGGGAGTTTAAACACCGTCTTGCGGCGTTGCGGGAGCTGGCGGAGAAAAAAGAGTATAAACTGATCATTGATAAAACGTATCCTCTGGAAGAGTGTATGCAGGGGATGCTGTCTGAACCGGGGATCCGCTGCGCCTTTTGTTATCGGATGCGGATGCGTTATGCTGCGGCTTATGCCGCGCAGCACGGGTATGACGCTTTCTCCACCACGTTGCTGTATAGCCCCTACCAGAAGCATGAGCTGTTAAAACGAACGGCGGAAGAAGCGGCCCGGGAGTTCGGCGTGACGTTCTTTTATCAGGACTGGCGGCCTTATTATCAGGCGGGAGTGGACATCAGCTTGGAATTGGGCCTGTATCGCCAGCCCTACTGCGGCTGCATTTTCAGCGAGCGGGACCGCTATATGGAAGTCAGGAAGCGGGGCGCTTTGATGGATAAGGTGGGGGATACCGCGGGAAATGCGAAGGCAGCTGAAGAAAAGTTTGTCCGTATCAGTAAAAATATCATTCAGCTGCAGAAGCAGGCTGTGATTTTGTACAAATAGAGGTCAAAAGTTTTGCGTTTTGCGGCAAGCTATGAGTAGATTCAGACTGAATGCATGGCTGGGTGCGTATGCCGGTAAAAGATTGACAATACCCATTAAAGCGACGTAATTATTCTAAAAAGTGATGTAATAGTTCTAAGATTGCAGGGAGGTGGGAGATGAAAACAGAAAACCGGGTATGCAGCGGCTTGCGGTTATTTTTGGCCGTGGCGTTGGCGTTTTCTTTTATCTTTACTTTTTCCTCGCAGGCAATTGCCAAAAATAAAAAAGTTGCGAAGGAAACCGCGCCTAAGGTAGTGACTGTGCGGTCTGTATCTGTCAAAACAGAGGCGCAAGCAATGCCGTCTGCCGTGGAAACTTCGCTGCAAACAGTTCCTACGATAGACGTGGGGTTGGTGGTGGCCCAGTTTTCGGCGGAAATCACAACGGGAGCTGATTTTATTGTGGAGCAACCGGAGGGGCAGCGCACGGTGCTTCCCAAGGGGAAATATTTTGCGGCGGTAGAGCAAGGCAAGATCCGCCTGGGAGAGGCGTTGTTTCCCGGAGGTATTCTGTTAGAGATGCCTTTTAACGAGAAAGAGGCGGCAAATAAAAAGTTTTTTTCCGTGAACCGACAGGTGTACCGGGGCCGGTTGCAAATTTTTGTGACAGAGGACGGTAAAAATCTGACGGTGGTCAATCAGGTGCCGTTGGAAGACTATGTGAATTCTGTGTTAGGGCCCCAATCGTCTCCCATCTGGCCGGATGAAGCGATTAAAGCGCAGGCGGTTGCGGTGCGGAGTCTGGCGCGCTATCATATGGAGAACCGGGAGAATGCCTTATTTGCTGTGCGGGCCGTGGAAACGGATGCCTTTTACGGCGGGGTGCGGACGGAAAATAAAAACATAAGTAAGGTGGCGGCTTTGACGGCGGGCGAGGTGCTGTATTATGGCAATCATGCCGCCGCGACCTACAGCGGGGAGAGCAGCGGCGGACAGACTGTCAGCGCGGTCGAAGCGCTGCAGCAGGACATTCCTTATCTGCCTGCCGTGGAAGATTACGACATGGACGCGCCCTCTTTTCAGTGGGAGAAAAAGATCCAGGTGCTTACGATTGCCCGTATCCTGAATCAAAATGGCTATAAAGTGGGGAAGCTGCAAGGGTATCGCCTGACGGACAGCGGTAAGGCGGCCGGCGGGGATCGTTTCCCCAGCGGCCGGGTCCGGTCGATTTACTGGCAGGGGGATGAGGGCAGCGCCACGCTGACCGGGCAGAAGTTTGCCGGGCTGTTGTCTTTGAACAGTACCTGGTTTGAGGTGTATAATGTGGAGCCGGCGCCGGATAAATTAGATGTGCCCATTGAGAATGGGTATGGCATCCAGATTGGTAAAAAAGAGATCCCGATTGAAATCAAGGGGCCGGATGGTTCAACCTGGAAATCCGTGCTTCCGGGCTTTCATTTTTTGAACGGCTCGCAGGAAGAGACTTTGCTTTTTAAAGGCAAAGGAAGGGGCAGAGGTCTGGGGCTGTCTAAATGGGGCGCCCGCGGTATGGCTAATGAGGCGCCGGAAAACGCTAAAGAGTATTATAAAACGATTTTGTTGCATTACTATCCGGGCACAAGATTGGTGGAGCTGTATTAAGCCGTCATGGAGCCCGCAGAAGGATGAGGAGTATAGATGAAGGTTACTGATTTTGATTATGAACTGCCGAAAGAGCTGATTGCTCAGCACCCCATGGAGCCACGGGATCACAGTCGGCTGCTGGTGGTGGATAAGGTTACGGGAGAAACAGAGCATCGCCATTTCTACGATTTGATCAACTATTTACGGCCGGATGATCTGCTGGTCTTTAATGATACCCGGGTCATTCCGGCCCGGCTTCATGGTTTTAAGGATACGGGAGCCCATGTGGAGGTATTTTTGCTGACCCGGCTGAATCAGACGGATTGGGAAGTGCTGGTACGCCCGGGCAAAAAGTTGCAGGTGGGGGCTCATATTCAGTTTTCTGAGGAGTTAGGCTGCACGATTGTGGACCATACGGACTTTGGCGGTCGTGTGGCCCGCTTTGAATTTAACGGTGTATTTGAAGAGATATTGGATCGTCTGGGCGAAGTGCCGCTGCCGCCTTATATCACGGCGGAACTGGAAGATAAGGAACGTTACCAGACGGTGTATAACCGGGATCCGGGTTCGGCGGCTGCACCTACGGCAGGGCTGCATTTTACGGAAGAACTTTTGCGGAAAATCAGGGAAAAAGGCTGCGAGGAAGTCTTTGTTACGTTAAATGTGGGGCTGGGTACCTTCCGTCCGGTGACGGAAGAAAATATTGAAGACCACCCCATGCACCGGGAATTTTACAGCGTGTCTCAGGCGGCGGCGGATGCGATCAATCGGGCTAAGGCGGAAGGCCGTCGTATCGTGGCGGTGGGCACTACAGCGGTACGCACGCTGGAATCGGCCGGCGCAGACGGCACGGTAAAGGCGGGCAGCAGTTGGACGCGGATTTACATTTATCCCGGGTTTCAGTGGCAGATGGTGGATGCGTTGGTCACCAACTTTCATCTTCCCCAAAGCACGCTGCTGATGCTGGTTTCGGCCTTATCTTCCCGTGAGGTGATGCTTCGGACCTATGCCGAGGCGGTACGGGAAAAGTATCGCTTCTTCTCCTTCGGCGATGCGATGTTTATTACTACACTACAGAGGACAAGGTGAATCTATGCACGCAGTAACGTATGAATTGATAAAAGAAGAGGGACAGGGCAGCGCCCGTCTGGGGAAACTGCATACGCCCCACGGGACTTTCGACACGCCGATGTTTATGCCGGTGGGGACCCAGGCTACGGTAAAGACCCTGGCGCCGGAAGAATTGTATGAGATGGGCAGTCAGGTGATCCTTGCCAATACCTATCATCTGTTTTTGCGTCCCGGCAGCGAACTGGTTCAAAAAGCCGGCGGACTCCATTCTTTTATGAATTATAAACGGGGGATGTTGACGGACAGCGGCGGATTCCAGGTATTCAGCCTGGGGGCGATGCGGAAGATCAAGGAGGAGGGCGTTATGTTCCGTTCCCATCTTGACGGCAGCCGTCAGTTCCTTTCGCCGGAAGTTTCCATGAAGGTGCAGGAAGAGTTGGGCGCCGACATTGCCATGGCGTTTGACGAGTGTATTCCTTACCCTGCGGATTTTGCTTATACGAAGCGTTCGACGGAACGGACGACCCGCTGGGCCAAGCGGTGCCTGGAAGCTCACACCCGGCCTGATCAGTCTGTGTTTGGCATCGTCCAGGGGGGCATGTTCCCTGACTTACGCAAAATGAGCGTGGACGCGTTGCTGGAAATGGATTTTGCCGGTTACGGTATCGGCGGCCTTTCGGTAGGCGAGCCCAAGCCGGTGATGTATGATATATTGGGGCAGACCACTGAATGGATGGATAAAAATAAAGCCCGCTATTTAATGGGCGTGGGTACGCCGGATTGCATTGTGGAAGGCGTCAATTTAGGCGTGGACATGTTTGACTGCGTATTCCCCACCCGGGTGGCGCGGAATGGTACGGCCATGACGTCCAGAGGGCGCGTGGTAATCCGCAACGCGGCGTATGCGGAAGATTTCCGGCCCATCGATGAGCATTGCGACTGTTATACCTGTCGGAATTTCTCCCGGGCCTATATCCGGCATCTTTTTAAGGCGGAAGAGCTTTTCGGCCTGCGTTTGATTTCCATTCATAATCTGCATTTTCTGTTGGCTTTCACCCGGCGGATCCGGGAAGCCATTGCTGCAGGAACCTTCCGGGAGTTCCGCAAAGACTTCTGGGACCACTGGGAAGAACGTGATCAAAGGCCGGATGATTGCTGAAGCTGTCGTGACATTTGTGGCCGGTACGGGTAATACCGCGTTTTCAGTGTTTCGTGTCAAGTTGTGGTTAAAAAACTATTTTAGTAAGACAAATTCTTAAATTTTTGCTATAATATTATTGTTTTAAGTAGGGCAGGAGGTGTACAATGAACGACATGATAGCGGTTGCGAATGCAGCGCTGCCTTTTATTCTGATGGCCGGTATTTTTTATTTTATGTTGTGGCGTCCCCAGAAGAAGGAGCAGCAGCGGCGGCAACGCATGTTGGATTCTCTGAAAAAGGGCGATAAAATCATCACTATGGGCGGTATGTACGGCACGCTGACCAATGTAGGCCCGGTTAAGGTCATGGTAAAACTGACCGAGGGTGTGGAAATTGAATTTGCCCGTACGGCGATCAGCGCTTTTCAGGATCCGGACAAGATGGAGCGGGCTGAAAAAGGCGAATTATGAGTGATGATTTAGCACATAAAGACTGCGGTGCAGACTGTCAGGAACAGGATTCGGACTGTGGCGCGAAGAACGCAGTACAAAAAGAGGGCAGAGAATCGGATCCGGACCGCCTCTTTGCAGACAAAAAAGAGGCGCGCCGGGAATTAAAAGAGCTGGCGCAGGGTTTTGCCGCTGATTATCTGGCAAAAACAAGTCAGGCTGTCTGTGAAAAAATTCTCCGGAGCGAGATATTTTCCCGTTCGCAGGTGATTTTCGGCTATCTGGCTTTTGCCGGTGAAATTTCCGTTGACAGGGTGCTGCAGGAAGCGTTGCGTTTAGGCAAGACGGTGGCGGTGCCCCGGATTATTTCCCGTACGGAGATGCAGGCGGCTCAGCTGACTTCCATGCAGAATCTGCCGTTGGATCGTTACGGCATTCGTACGGCGCCGGAACCGGTTAACCTGATTGAACCGGCCGCCCTGGACCTGCTTTTGGTGCCGGGGACAGGCTTTACACTTGCCGGCTGCCGCATGGGTCGGGGCGCAGGGTATTATGACCGCTTTTTGCCTCGGACCGAAGGCATTACGTTGGGCGTTACCTGTGATTTACTTGTGCGGGATTTTTTACCTTGCGGACCGCGGGATTGCAAGGTTTCCGCTTTAGTGACGGAATCCCGGTTGCTTTCCTGTTCGTCGGAACAGAAGCGCAGGGAAATTGTTTTGAAATAGTACCATCGTAACGGATGAAAGGGGACACGTATTTTGAAATGGAATGAATTTGGTAAATTCCTGGTAGTTGCGTTGGCAATTATCGGCGGATTCTGTATGTACATCCGACCTTTGGCCGGTTCCGTTAAGCAGGGCCTGGATCTGCAGGGCGGTACCCACGTGGTGCTGCAGGCGGTGGATACGCCGCAGTTGAAGGTCAATGACGATGCGGTAGAGCGGGCTTCCCATATTATTGAGCGCCGTGTTAATGCACTGGGCCTGACCGAACCGTTGGTGCAGCGTCAGGGTAAAGACCGCATTATCGTAGAATTACCTGGTGTAAAGGATCCGGAAAAGGCCATTAACGTACTGGGCAAGACCGCTTTGTTGGAATTCAAAGACCCGCTGGGCAAGACGGTAATGACCGGTACGGATCTGAAAGATGCCAAGGCCGCTATGGGCAATGGTAATCAGGCGGTGGTTTCGCTGGAATTCTCGGATGAAGGCGGTCAGAAATTTGCCGATGTTACGGCGCGCAACATAGGTAAGCAGATTGCCATCACGCTGGATGGTGAAGTGCTGACTTCGCCTGTGGTTCAGGAAGCAATCACCGGCGGTCGGGCACAGATCACCGGCAGTCGCAGCATGGAAGATGCGCAGCACCTGGCTATTTTACTGCGCAGCGGTTCTCTGCCTGTAAAATTAGAGGTAATTGAAAATCGTACGGTCGGGCCCACGTTGGGGCAGGATTCCAAAGAAGCCAGTCAGAAGGCCTTTTTGATCGGCGTGGCCGGTGTCTTTGTTTTCATGATTTTATTCTACCGCCTGAGCGGTGTGGTGGCGGATATTGCCTTGCTGTTGTACACCATGCTTTTGTTGTTGGTGATGCGTTACCTGAACGCGACGTTGACCCTTCCCGGTATGGCAGGCATTATCCTGTCCATCGGTATGGCGGTAGATGCCAACGTATTGATTTTTGAACGATTTAAAGAAGAGATTCGCAATGGAAAAACCCTGCGCAAGGCTATGGATATGGGTTTTAGCCGCGCACTGGTCACTATTTTGGACTCCAATATCACGACGCTGATGGCCTGTCTGGTACTGTTCTATCTGGGTACCGGTCCTATTAAAGGGTTTGCTGTGACGCTGTCCATCGGTGTTCTGCTGAGCATGTTTTCCGCGGTGACGGTGACGAAGTTCTTATTGAATTTCCTGATCCATTCTGAATTTACAAAGAATCCGACAGCCTTTGGCATCTCCGCGCCTAAGACCGAGGAGGTGGCAAAATGAAAAACTTTTCGATTGTTAAGAACTGGAAAATATTTTTTGCCATCACCTTGATTTTCCTCCTGATCGGGTACGGTTCCATGATCTTCCGCGGTTTTAATCTGGGGATCGATTTTACCGGTGGCAGTATTATGGACCTGGGCTTTGCCAGAGAAGTAAAAATTACGGAAGTACGTGAAGTGTTAAGCCGCCATGATTTAGGCGGGGCGATCATCCAGTTGGAAAGCGATGATGCGGCCGCGACTTCCGCCAAGGGTGTGCTGATCCGCACGCCGGTCATTGCGGATAATGACCGTACAAAGGTCATGGCCGATATGGAAAAATCGCTGGGTAAGTTTGAGATCCGCCGCGTGGAGAACGTAGGCGCGACTATCGGCGGCGAATTGATCCAGCAGGCTGCCATTGCGGTGTTCTTGTCCTGGGTATTGATGATTTTATATATCACCATCCGTTTCCAATGGAATTTTGCGGTGGCGGCGATTATCGCTCTGATCATTGATGTTTCCGTGACATTAAGCTGGTTCTCGCTGATGCAATTGGAAGTAGACTCTACCTTTATCGCCGCTTTATTGACGGTAGTAGGGTATTCCGTCAACGGTACCATCGTTATTTTTGACCGGATTCGGGAAAACCTGAAGATACATCGGCGGAGTGAAACCATTACGGAGATGATCGATCACAGTATTTTCTCCACTCTGACCCGTACGGTATATACGACGATTACCACCTTGTTTGCCATTGTGGCGATTTTCCTCTTTGGCGGCGAGACGATCCACAACTTTTCCTTTGCCATGCTGGTAGGCGTATGCAGCGGTTGCTACACTTCCGTTTTGCTGGCGGGCACTATGTGGTTGTTCCTGCAGCATAAGAAGGCGGGAGAATAAGCAGGTGCGTAAGTAATCTGATGCGTAAGTAGCCTGGTATGTAAGTAAACAGGTGCGCAAGTAATTTGGTGTGTGGGAAACAGACGCATAATAAGGAAAGAAAATTAGCCCTTTTAAAAGCAGGCACTTTTCATGCCTGCTTTTTTTGTTATAATAAGAAGGAGGAAACAATACTGAAATATCTGCGTAAGAACCGCAAGGTGTAAAAGGAACGCAGATATAAGAGCAATGCAGTATGCGAGCAATGCAAGTGTTCGAAAAAGCGGTCATTAGAAAAATAGTTGCGCTGTCCGAAAGGAGTTTGGGTAAGTGAGAAGGATCATTCTTTTATGTTTATCGTTGGTAGTTTGTTTTGCTTTCAGCGCCTGCGGCAGCGAGGTGGAAAACAAGCCGCCTGTAAAGCCGGCTAAGGCCGTATTTGAGACCAGTATGGGGACGTTCACCTGCCGTCTGGAAACGGCCAAAGCGCCGCTGACTACCGCTAATTTTATCAAATTAGCGAAGCAGGGGTTCTATAACGGGTTGATCTTCCACCGGGTGATCGATGGCTTTATGATCCAGGGCGGCGATCCGAAAGGGGACGGCACCGGCGGACCCGGTTATACGATCAAAGATGAGTTTAATTCCGAGCTGCGCCATGCGGGTCCGGGGATCCTTTCCATGGCCAATGCGGGGCCTAATACCGGCGGCAGCCAGTTTTTTATCACGCTGCAGGCGACGCCCTGGCTGGACGGACACCATGCGGTATTCGGCCGGGTCAGCGAGGGGATGGAGGTCGTGCAGCAGATTGGCCATAGTAAGACCGGCCCTAACGACAAGCCGGTGTTTCCCGTTGTAATTCGCAAAATTACAATTGTGGAAGAGGATGGAGCGGCGAAAGGAGCAAACTGACAGTGTCTTTTTTGACCGAAGAACATGTGTTGGAGATCAATGATCAGCAGGAAATGGTGGGCATTCTGGGGCGCAACGATGAATTTTTGCGTCTGATTGAGTTAGAATTTCCGGCGGCAGTCATGGCCCGGGGCAACAAAATCATCTTTAACGGTACGGAAGAACAGAATGAACAACTGGATCAGTTGTTCCGGGAACTGCTCTTTCTCTATCGGCAGGGGCTGCCGATCACGGGGCATGATGTACGCTACAGCATTTACATGGTGCAGAGCGGCCAGTCCGGCAAATTGCACGACATGTATGCGTCCTCTCTGCTTACGACCTGGCGGGGGCGTCAGATCAAGGCCAAAACACTGGGGCAATGGGATTATGTCCGGGCGATTAAAAACAACTTCATTACCTTCGGCATCGGTCCGGCCGGCACGGGGAAAACGTACCTGGCAGTGGCTATGGCGGTAGAGGCGTTGAAGCGCAGACAGGTAGAACGGATCATTTTGACTCGTCCGGCGGTAGAAGCCGGTGAGAAGCTGGGGTTTCTGCCGGGGGATATGCAGGAGAAGGTGGATCCGTACCTGCGGCCTTTGTATGATGCGCTTTTTGATATGATGGGCAGTGAAATGACCCGGAAGTATCTGGAGCGGGAAACGATCGAAGTGGCGCCGCTGGCTTATATGCGGGGACGCACCTTGAATGCTTCTTTTATTATTTTGGATGAGGCCCAGAACACAACACCGGAACAGATGAAGATGATCCTGACACGGTTTGGTTTCGGTTCCCGGATGGTGATCACGGGGGACGTGACCCAGGTGGATCTGCCGCTGGGCAAGAAAAGCGGTCTGCGGCATGCTGCTGCGGTGTTGCGGGATGTGCCGGGGATTTCGGTCAATTATTTTAATGAAAAAGATGTGGTGCGCCATGAGATCGTCGGCGAGATCATCAAGGCGTATGAAAAATATGAAACAGCGGATGATAGGAACTGAGGTGACAAAGTGGTCATTAAGTTTAGTGACGATCAGGATATGATAAAAATTCCCGCTTCGGCGGTTACATTGCTGAAAAAAGGATTGCGCGCGGTGGCGAAGCTGCACAAACTGCCGGCCAGGACGGAGGTTAGCGTGACCCTGGTCAACGATGAGGTGATCCGGGTGCTGAATAAGAATTACCGCGGCATCGATCAGCCTACGGATGTGCTTTCTTTTGCTCTGGATGAAGGGGAAGACGTGCTGTTGACCGGCGGCCCCGAAGAACATCTTCTGGGGGATATTATCATCTCGGCAGAAGCTGCAGTGCGCCAGGGCAAGGCGTATGGACACGGGCTTAACCGGGAACTGGTGTATCTTGGGGTGCACAGCATGCTGCATCTGTTAGGGTACGATCATATGCAAAAAGCGGATAAAGTAAAAATGCGGGCGGCGGAAGAAGAAGCGCTGGCTACGCTGAACCTGAGTCAGGCGCAGTTGGATGCGGCAGAGGCCCGGCAGGATCCGCTGCATTTTGCGGATACGCTGATTGACAAAGAACTGGTAACAAAAGCGCGTTTGGCAGAAGATACAACGGCTGTGGCAGTTGCCAAAAGGCAGGCGTCACGTGAGAAAGACGCGGGAAAGTCAAAGGGAGCCGTGCGCCAAACAGAGAAAAAAACGATACCGGAAAAGACTTTACAGCGTTTGCTGAAGGCGGCACTGAAAGTGCGGGAGAACGCTTATGCGCCGTACTCTCATTTTCAGGTGGGAGCGGCATTGCTGACCAGTGCCGGTAAGTTATTTACCGGCTGCAATGTGGAAAATTCCGCTTTTGGTTTGACGGTCTGCGCCGAGCAGAATGCCATTCATACGGCGGTAGCTGCCGGATACGGACCGGGGCAGTTGGATATTCTTCTGGTAGCGGCAGATACGGAACAGGTTACTTCCTGCTGTGGCGCCTGCCGTCAGGTCATAGCTGAATTTGGCATTGAGCGCATCGTGCTGGCCAATACGCAGGGGAGAATGCAGATTGTGACGCTGGATGAACTGCTGCCTTCCAGGTTTAAAGCCAAAGATTTTTTTTGAACGGAGCAAAACGGAGAAATAAGTTCATAAAGTAGTGCAGTGAACGCATAGATATAGATGTATAGCTATAAAACAGGGAAATGAGATCAAGCATAGATGTATAGCGATAAAACAGGAAAGCGAAATCAGGCATAGAAGTAGAATCGTAAAGGTACAGAACAAAAGGAGTTTTTATGACAGAAACGAAGCATTATTCCGGCTTTGCCGCTCTGGTAGGCCGTCCCAATGTAGGAAAATCGACGCTGATGAATGCGATGATCGGGGAGAAGATTGCTATTATAAGCGACCGGCCTCAGACGACACGCAACAAAATCATGGGCATTCTTACTACCGATCGGGCGCAGATACTGTTTCTGGATACGCCGGGCATTCATAAACCCCTGCATAAATTAGGGGAGTATATGAATAAAACGGCCGCCGGAACGCTGGATCAGGTAGATGTGGTATTGTTTGTGGTGGATGCCAGTGAGAAAAAAGGCGCCGGCGAGAAATTTATTCTGGAACGGTTAAGGGCGATCAAAACACCGGTGCTTCTGGTCATCAATAAAATCGACAAATTGGCGGATCATAGCCAATTGCTGGAAATCATCCGGGGTTATACGGATGAAATGACTTTTGCGGCGGTAGTGCCTGTCAGCGCACTGGCAGAGGACGGACTGACGGAATTGCGGGAAGAGATCATCCGTCATTTGCCGGAAGGACCGAACTTGTATGCGGAAGATGAACTGACGGATCAGCCCATGCGTACCATTGCCGGGGAGATGATCCGGGAAAAGGTGTTAAAGAACACCCATGATGAAGTGCCGCATGCGATTGCGGTGGAAATCAATGATTTTAAAGATCGCCCGAATGGCAATGTGTTTATTCGCGCGACGATTTTTGTGGAAAGAGAATCTCAGAAGGGAATCGTCATCGGGGCGAAAGGCAGTCTTTTGAAGAAAATCGGACAGGAAGCCCGCCGTGACATTGAGGGGCTGACCGGTACCGATGTGTATCTGGACCTTTGGGTAAAGGTGCGGGCCGACTGGCGTAACAAGGCTAAGGCGCTGAAAGAGCTCGGCTACCGGGACGAAAAATAAAGAAAGGGGAGATGACCTATCAGCGGCATCTCAGGAACAGACTGGCTGCAGCCGGCTGCTATAATCCTGGCTCTCATTTTATTAAATGCGTTTTTTGTCATGGCGGAATATTCTCTGGCCAAAATTCGCCGGGGGCAATTGGAAGAACTGCAGGAAAAAGGCCGGGCAGGGGCGGATACTCTGTTGGGTATATTAGGAGAGAAAACCACATATATCAGCGTGGCGCAGATTGGCATCACGTCTACTTCTCTGGTCCTGGGCTGGTACGGGGGACCGTTGCTGGCCGGAGCGCTGCTAAGGACTATGCAGCCGGTGGCGGCATCGTATGCTGTGACCCTGAGTGTGGTGTGCGCGTTTCTGCTTTTAATGGCGTTGCATGTGATTTTGGGTGAGCTGGTACCCCGCCTGATTGTGCTGGACCGGATCGAAAGTATGGTGCTGCGCTTCGGTCGTCCTTTGCGCATTATTTATTTTTTATTTTACCCTATGGTTTGTCTGACCTATACGGTATCCCGGTGGATTGCGCGTCTTTTTGGCGTAAAGAAGGCGCCGGTGGAAGCTCTTTCCCGCAGTGAAGAAGAATTGCGCCGCATTGTCAGCGCCAGTGAAATGGACGGGGAGCTGGACAGTGTGGAAAGTACGCTGATTGATAATGTGTTTGAATTTAATGACAGCGTGGCGCGGGAGATCATGATTCCCCGGCAGGATATGATCTGTCTGTTTACCGATGATACGTTGGCGGAAAACTTGACCGCCATCCGGGAAAGCTGCCATACTCGTTATCCCCTTTGTGAGGAAGACAAGGATCATGTGCTAGGCATGATCCATGTGCGGGATTTGATGGATGTGACCCCGGATTCCGATTTTGACCTGTGCAGTGTGATGCGGAAAATCATCGTGGTTCCGGAAAGTATGAACAGTTCCCGGGTCCTTCAGATGATGCAGCAAAAACATGTGCAGATCGCCGTGGTCGCCGATGAATACGGCGGTACTACCGGATTATTGACGCTGGAAGATCTGGTTGAAGAAATTGTAGGCGAAATACAGGACGAACATGATGCGCCGGAAATGCCCGAGTACATTCCGCTGGATCACGGCAACTATGAATTGGACGGCGAATTGTTGCTGGATGATCTGGGCGAGCTGTTGGGTCTTTCGTTTGGCGAAGAAGAAGAGGATGATACCATCGGCGGCTACATTTTTGGCCGCCTGGGGCGGAAGCCGGTGGCCGGCGATGAGGTTATCCGGGATAACTGGCGTTTTACCGTGCTGAAAATGGATGGGTTCCGTATTGAGCGGGTTAAGGCGGAGCAGATCAGCGCAGCGGAAGAGAAAAAAGGGCCAGAGTAGCAAGAAAAGTAAAAAACAGGAAAAGATTCGGAATACTGCGCAAAATAAGTGCGCTAAAAAATTTTAATCAGAAAAGTAAGAAATTCCGGAAAACAAAGATAAGGAAGAGAACGATTTGGCAATGGCCGGCGAAAGTTACACGGATGAAGTGTTGGTATTACAAGTAAAAAACTGGCAGACAGCGGACAAACAGGCCGTTTGTCTCTCCCGGGAGCACGGCAAGATTGTGTGCATGGCTTATGGGGCTCGTTATGCCAAAAGCGCTGTCGGACGGTTGTTGCAGCCGTTCGCCTGCTTGCAGGCGGAGTTTTATCCCGGCGTTCGGGTGGATAAATTGAAAACCTGTGAATTGGCGGGACCGATGCCGGCTTTTACGTTGCCGCAACTGGCTTACGGGGCTTTGATGGCAGAGGTGACGGAAATACTGACAGAGCAGGGTGAGCCGGCCGCGGCGATCTATAAGTTGCTGCAGCAGAGCCTGGCTGTCCTCGTGCGGCGGAATCCCCGTCTCGTTTCCCTGGCGTATATTATTAAGCTGTTGGATCTGTGCGGTATCGGCCCGGTCTATGAGGTCTGCGTCAATTGCAGCTGCCCGGCGGCGGGTGACGGCTGGTTCAGTAATGAACAGGGCGGGTTGATCTGCGTATCCTGTGTGGCTGCGCTGCCGAAGGCTGAACGGCTGCCTTTTGCGGAGGAAACGCGAAGCCTTTGGCGGCAATTGCGGCTGCTGGATCTTTCTTCTGATGAGCGCTTTTCTGTTAAAGGCGGCGCATTGATGGAACTGGAGCGGATTTTGCACAGCTATCTTTTGTATCAGACGGATCATCCTTTGAAAACGTTGGAGTTCATCCGGCAACTGGGCAATGGGGATCGTTATTGACAAGTTCTTTCTAACTGCCTATAATAAAAAATAGCTATGACAGACCCAAGTATTTCTCTTTAAACAGCGAGCCGGGAGGGTGTAAGCCGGCGACAGAAGGAAGAAGGCAGTCTTGAGCATAATTAAATAGGAGTTGAGGCGGACTGTGTGTTTGCAGTCAAGCAGGGTGGAACCGCGGAGTTACTCCGTCCCTGTAACATGAATTTGTTACGGGGACGGTTTTTATTTTGCTCCGATACGGTGTGTAGCGGGAGCTGAGAGAAGGACGGGAGGCCCCGGCAAAATGCTTTAATGTTAAGGAGGAAAAAATGGATTTTCAGGAAATGATCTTAACACTGGAAAAATTCTGGTCTGAGCAGCAGTGTATTCTGGCCCAGCCTTACGACATCGAAAAAGGAGCGGGAACGATGAATCCCTCTACCTTTTTGCGGGTATTAGGACCGGAACCCTGGCGCGTTGCCTATGTGGAGCCTTCCCGCCGTCCGGCGGACGGACGCTACGGCGATAATCCCAACCGTCTGTTCCAGCATCATCAGTACCAGGTTATCATTAAGCCGTCTCCGGCGAATATTCAGGATTTGTATTTACAGAGTCTGGCGGCGTTGGGATTTAAAGCGGAAGAGCATGATATCCGCTTTGTGGAAGATAACTGGGAATCGCCTACGTTAGGCGCCTGGGGTCTGGGCTGGGAAGTGTGGCTGGACGGCATGGAAATTACCCAGTTCACCTATTTCCAGCAGGTCGGCAGTCTGGATATTAAACCGGTGGCGGTGGAAATCACGTACGGGCTGGAACGGATCGCCATGTATATCCAGGGCGTAGAAAATGTATATGACGTAAAATGGGTCGGAGATGTGACCTATGGCGATGTCTTCCACCAGAACGAGGTGGAGCAGAGCTGGTATGCCTTCCAACTGGCGGACACGGATATGTTATTTGATATGTTTGAAAAGTTTGAGAAGGAAGCGGAGCGCGTTGTTGCTACCGGCAACATCCGTCCTGCTTATGACAATGTCCTGAAATGTTCTCATACCTTTAACCTGCTGGACAGCCGCGGAGCCATCAGCGTCAGCGAACGGGCCGCGTACATCGGACGGGTACGTCGTCTGGCCAGAATGTGCGCAAAGGCTTATGTGGAACAAAGAGAGCAGTTGGGCTTCCCACTGCTGAAGGGAGGGAAAGCGTAATGGAAAAGATTCTGTTTGAGATCGGTACGGAAGAATTACCGGCTAATTATATGCCGAATATTATAAAAGAACTGCAGGCGCTGGCTCTGAAAAAACTGGAGGATGCCAGAATTCCTCATACGGAAGTGAAGGTGTGGGGGACGCCCCGCCGTTTGGCCTTGCTTGTGGACGGGGTGGAAGAAACTCAGGCCGACAGTACGGAAGAATATAAAGGGCCTTCTGCCGCCATTGCCTACAAAGATGGGGAACCGACCAGGGCCGCCCAGGGGTTTGCCCGGGGCAAAGGGCTGGACGTAACGGATCTGACTTTGCGGGATGGTTATGTGTATGCCGTGAAACATACCAAGGGACAGGCAACGGCTGCGCTGCTGCCGGCTTTACTGGAAGATATTCTACATAACATTCCTTTCCCCAATCATATGCGCTGGGGCGATTTTGATTTTCGCTTTCTGCGCCCGATCCGCTGGCTGACTGCTTTATTCGGCGATCAGGTCGTACCGGTAGCGGTCACGGATATTCAGTCCGACCGGTGGACGATGGGACATCGTTTTCTGAGCAATCAGCAGGTATCGTTGGCGAATGCCGCGACCTACGAAACAGAGCTGGAGAAACATTTTGTCATCGTGGATCAGGATAAACGGCGGGAGCTGATCCGTCGGCAGATCACGGAACTGGCCGAAGCCGAAGGCGGCAAGATTGAAATTGCGCCGGATCTGCTGGAAGAGGTAAATTATCTGGTGGAGTATCCCACACCTTTGTGCGGCCGGTTTGAAGAAAAATACCTGACATTGCCGGAAGCGGCGGTGATCACTCCTATGCGGGATCACCAGCGTTATTTCCCCGTGCGGGGCAAAGACGGCAAACTGTTGAATAAATTTATTGCCGTGCGCAACGGCGGCAAAGCGTTTCTGGATAATGTGACCCACGGCAACGAAAGGGTGCTGCGGGCCCGTCTCAGCGATGCGGAATTCTTCTTTACGGAAGACAGAAAGCAGAAGCTGGCGGATTACGAAGAAAAAATCAAAACGGTCGTGTTCCAGGAAGGTCTGGGCAACATGTATGATAAGAGTCAGCGCCTGATCCGTCTGGCGGAAGCGCTGCATTTTGAACTGCAGAGCCGGGTTCCGGTGGCGGAACTGAAACGGGCGGCGCAGCTGTGCAAATGCGATCTGGTAACGGGCATGGTGACGGAATTTACCGAGCTGCAGGGTGTGATGGGCCGTGAGTACGCACGTTTGGACGGGGAAAAAGAATCCGTCAGCGAAGCGATCTTTGAACATTATCTGCCGCGTTTTGCCGGGGATATTCTGCCGCAAACGGAGCCGGGACGTATCTTAAGCATCGCCGATAAGATCGATAATATTACGGCGACCTTCAGCCGGGGCAAAGCGCCGACCGGTTCGCAGGACCCCTTTGCGCTGCGTCGTCAGGCCTTGGGTATTATCAATATTTTATTGGAAGGCAAGCTGGACCTGAATCTGGAAAAAGCAATCCTGGCCGCCGCGGGACTCTTGCAGGTACCCGGAGAAAAGGTAAAACCGCTGACGGAACAGGTCGTGGAATTTATTAAACTGCGTTTCCGCAACCTGCTTCTGGATCAGAAGCTGCGTTATGACGTGGTGGACGCGGCGATGGCGGATACACGCAATACGGATCTGTATGATATTGCACAGCGGGCGCAGGCCCTGCAGGGTTTTGTCGCGGAAGCAAAGGCGGCGGACAGCATTCAGGCTGCCACCCGTGTTAACAATCTGAGCGGCAAAGTGGAAGTAGAGGTTCCCATCAATGAGACTTTATTTCGGGAAGAGGCGGAACGGGCTTTGTATGCAGTGGTGAAAAAACTGGATACGGAGCTGATCGCGGCAGATACCCGTTGCGACTATGCGGGAGCATTGGCGCTTCTGGCGGAATTAAACGGTCCGGTCAATCGTTTCTTTGACGATGTGATGGTCATGGATAAGGAAGAATCCGTGAAGAAGAATCGCCTGGCACTTTTGTCGGCGGTCAGAGATATCATGAATAACGTGGGCGACTTATCTAAAATCGTCATGTGATAGTGGTTTTACTATAATGGTTTTTACTTGTATGGCAGGGGCCGGAAAAGCCCCTGTCTTTTTTATGATTTCAGAGAAGTGGAACTGCAAAAATATATGTCGCATAAAGTTTACAAAAAAGACGTGTATGGAAAGAAAAATGCTCTTGAATAACTGAAAAATTGATGTTATAGTATACTATATTGAAACTAAAAATACGTTAAGTTGTACATTAAAACAAAAAAGGAGCGGACATTATGGACAAAGAAAAGCAATACCTGCTGTGGTTTGAGCAAATGGAACGCAAGGATGTTGCCATTGTGGGCGGCAAATCTTCTTCTCTGGGAGAAATGACAGCCAAAACGGATGTACCCGTACCTTATGGGTATGCCACAACAGCGTATGCCTATCGTTATTTTATTGAAAAGACCGGTCTGAAAGACAAGATGGCCTCTTTGATTGCCCAGCTGACTGATGTGGAAAACACCGCTCTGTTAAGGGAAGTCTGCGCGAAGCTGCGTCAGGCCATTATGGACGAAGAAATGCCACAGGATCTGCAGGATGCCATTGCAAAAGCCTATGCGGAACTGGGCAAGAAAATGGGGGAAGAAAAACCCTATGTCGCCGTTCGTTCCAGCGCTACGGCGGAAGATCTGCCGGATGCCAGCTTTGCCGGCCAGCAGGATACCTACCTGAATGTACAGGGCGCGGAGATGATCATCCGGAAAGTAAAAGAATGCTATGCTTCCTGCTTCACGGACCGGGCTGTGTATTATCGTGAAAAACAGGGCTTTGATCATTTGGATGTCGCTTTGTCCGCTGTTATCCAAATGATGGTATACTCCAAAACTTCCGGGGTTATGTTCACGGTGAACGTAGCGACCGGCGAGGATAAAGACGTTTTGATCGAAGCGGCTTATGGCTTAGGAGAATATGTGGTGCAGGGTACCGTAACGCCTGATGATTATCTGGTGGCGAAAGACACGCTGGAGATTGTGGATAAAGTAGTGAACCCCCAGGAAAGAAAAATGATCCGCAAACACGGCGGCGATGTGGAAGAAGTGCCGGTTGCCGAGGCGGATGGCAAGGCGCAGAAACTGACGGATGCCCAAATCAAAGAATTAGCGGGCTATGCGTTGAAGATCGAAAAACATTATGGCTGCTACATGGATATGGAATGGGGTATTGACGAGCGGGATGGCAAGATCTGGATCCTGCAGGCCCGTCCGGAAACGGTATGGAGCCGTCGTAAGGCAAAAGCAGCAGCGGCTAAAAGCGAAACGAAGGGAGCGGTTACTACGGATCATAAAGTGGTTGTAAAAGGTTCACCGGCCAGTCCGGGCCAGGTTTCCGGCAAGGCACATGTGATTTTGGATCCTTCTTTGATCGATGAATTCAAACAGGGTGAAATTTTAGTGACGGAAATGACAGCGCCTGACTGGGTTCCGGCGATGAAAAAAGCAAAAGCGATTGTGACCGACAGCGGCGGAATGACCTGCCATGCGTCTATTGTCAGCCGAGAATTGGGCATTCCCTGTATCGTAGGAACGAAGAGCCGTGGCGACGCTGCTACCACAGCGATCAAAACAGGTGATGATATTACGGTAGACGCGACCCATGGCGTTGTCTACGAAGGCATTCTGGAAGAAGCCAAACCGGCTGCACAGGCTACTGGCGCTCCGGTCGTAGCAGAGGTGTTTGCGCCTACCGGCACGAAAATTTACATGAACCTGGGCGATCCCGAGCTGGCAGAAAAATATGCGGTACTGCCCTGTGATGGGATCGGCCTGATGCGGGAAGAGTTCATTTGGACTACCTACATCCATGAACATCCCCTGTACCTGATCAAGACGGGACATCCGGAAAAAGTGGTGGATCAGTTGGCGGAAGGCATGCGTCAGGTATGCCAGGCGATGACCCCCCGTCCTGTTACGTTGCGTTTCAGCGACTTTAAATCCAGCGAATATCGTGATTTAAAGGGCGGCGATGAATTTGAACCCCATGAGCCCTCTGCCCTGTTAGGCTGGCGCGGCGCTTCCCGTTACTATGATCCGAAATATATTGAAGCCTTTAAACTGGAGTGTCAGGCTGTACGCAAAGTACGGGAAGAATTTGGCCTGAAAAACCTGAATGTTATGATTCCGTTCTGCCGCAATGTGGAAGAAGCGGAAAAAGTAACCGCTATTATGGCAGAACAGGGTCTGCGTCGCGGTAAGGACTTTAAGGTGTGGCTGATGGCGGAAATTCCGTCCAACATCATTTTAGCGGATCAGTTTAACAAATATGTAGACGGTTATTCCATCGGTTCCAATGACCTGACCATGTTGATTTTAGGCTGTGACCGGGATAATGATACGGTATCCCATATTTATGACGAACGGAATCTGGCGGTACGCCGCGCCGTACGTCATCTAATCGAGGTCGCGCACAAAGATGGCAAGACCGTTTCCATCTGCGGACAGGCGCCTTCCGTGTATCCGGAATTCTGTGAATTCCTGATCAAGAGCGGAATCGACAGCATCTCTGTAAATCCGGATACGGTTAAATTCACGAAGCGGCTGGCCGCCCAGATCGAACAGCGTATTCTGTTGGATTCCCTGACTCACCGGGGACGCGCGGAAGCAGAAAATCTGGAGTGGTAAGAAATTTTCTGATTTCGGCAAGAGAGCGGACTTTACCATGTAAAAATTTTTCTCACAATTAAAAATCAAAGGATATGAATAAGCTCCTTTATAGAAGACAAAGAAAAAACTAAAAACTTCTAATTTTGGCGGCAGCTCGTACGAGCTGTCGTCTTTTTCTGGTTGCCTACTATGCAGGTACGGGCGTTTGGTGCTATAATTATATTGTATATGTGTTTGTGTATGCATATGTACAAAACGCGGCTATCAACGCGTCAAGCCAGATTTTCTTTCACGGCGGCAAATAGAGAAACAGGAATCTGTTTTTAAAGGAGTGTTACCGTGAAACTTTCAACTTTGTTTTATTTTCTTTGTGGGGCAGTGGCAGGCAGTTTTATCAATGTCTGCATTGCCCGTTTACCCCGGGAAAAATCCGTAGTGTATCCGCCTTCGGCCTGTGATCTGTGTGGGCATCGGTTGGGTTTGTGGGATCTGCTTCCAGTCCTGAGCTACCTTCTGCTGGGGGGACGCTGCCGTTATTGCGGCGGGGCGATTTCGTTGCAGGTACTGTGGGTAGAAGTGATCACCGGCACCCTTTTTGTCTGGGCAGGCCGCTACAGCCCTTTTGGCTGGCAGCTTCTGTTGTTGTGGTGCTTTCTGGGCTGTTTGGTGCTGGAGACCTTTGTGGATCTGCGGGAAATGATCATTCTGGACGAAGCGCTTATTGTGCTTTTTGCGACCGGTCTTTGTTACGCTGCATTTTACCATCCGCTGGGGCTGGAAACTTTGGGCGGAACGCTGACGGGGGCGGCGGTGCTGGGAACGATCCACTTTCTCAGCAACGGCGGTATCGGCTGGGGCGATGTGAAGTTTGTGACGGCTCTGGGGCCCTGGCTGGGTGTTTCGGGGATGGCCGTTTGTCTGGCAGGGGCGTTTCTTCTGGCCGGCGCGGCAGGCTTTCTTCTCTGGCTTACCGGCAGAGTCACGGGGCAAAGCCGTATTCCTTTCGGTCCTTTTCTGGCAGTGGGAGCCGGTCTCGGTTTCTTTTATGCGCCGGAACTTTTGGCCGACTACTGGTCTCTTTTCATATAAAGGGGGCCGGGACTATGGAATGTAGGTTTATGGCAGACGCATGGGCGCAGAGGGTTTGCCTGCAGGGAAAACGGCTTCGGCAAAAATGGCAGCGCTATCGTACGGCAACGGATACGACTTTTGCGATTACAGATGCGCTTGTAACGATAAAAGACGGGACGGGAGAGCATTGTTTTACTTTGCCGCCGACGTTTCAAGCGTCTCAGTATTTAGACCATATAGAAGAAATGGCTGCCTGGCTGCGGCCACAGCTCCAGGCCGGCAGTATCTCGCTGAAACGATGTAATTTTATGCCTGCTACGGAGCAGATTTATCTGTGCCAGGTTGAATTGCCTGCGCTGACGCCAAAAGAGCAACGCAGCTGGCTTCATTGGGAAGCGGCCCGTTATGTTCCCTTTGAGCCCGGAACTTTTGTTGCGGCCTTGCTCCCGCGCCGTGAGTCGGGAGAAAAAAGTGTTTTCCTGGCGGCAGTGCTCAGAGAGCGGCTGGATGCCTGGCAAAAGCTAATCCAATTGCTGGGGGGCAGGTTGCGGAAAATCACGTTTTCCGGACCGGAGGGCGATTGTCTGGAGGCCGATTTTTCTCCGGAGGAAGCAACCGGGAAACGGATGGCGCATCATTTATACCGGGGCCTGACAGTGTTGTGTTTTCTGACGACGGCCTTTCTGTTGCTGCAGGGACTTTGGCAGAGGCAGCAGGTGCAACAGGCATTGACGGAAGCAGAACGGAGGCTGGCACCATTCAGCACGCTACGGGAGGCGTACCGACAAAGTCAAAAGATGGAGCATGAGGTATGCAGCCTGAAAAATGCGTTGACCGGTATCGAAAGACAAACGGTAGTATGGCATGTTTTATTGCGTACGTTCGGTGAGGCGATTCCTGCCGGCTGCTGGCTGGAGAAAGGGATACAGAAACCGGGGCCTTCCGGAACGATCACGCTGCAGGGAAGAGCGTTGGAGCTCCAAAGGGTGTTGCTTTTTAAAGAACAGTTGGAAACAACAGGCCTGTTTTCTTCGGTCCTGTTGTTGGAGAGCAGCGGCAGGGAGGTGGCCTCTGTAGTGGTAGTTTCGGCAGCGCCCCTGGGTGAAATTCCGTATAAGGAGTCAGCGCCTCTGGGTGAACTTTCGCACAGGGATACAGCGGCCCTGAATGAAATTTTGCACGAGGCGGCAGGGATTCGGCATGAACTGCCGTACGGGGCGGCAGGAAGCCGGTATAAACTGCCAAACCGGGAGACAGGGATTAGATTTGTGCTGGAACTGACGTTGCGTTCTCCCATAAGGGAGGTGACGCAATGAAAAAGGTGAGAATAACAGAAAACAGTAAACAAGCGCTTTGTTTGTTGTTTTCTGTGATCCTCCTGGCAGGTACTGTAACGGGTATTATCCTTCCTTTGCGGGAGACAAAGGAACAGCTGCAGGAACGGATCCGGCTTATGGAAAAAGAAAGACTGCGTTATGAAGCATTTGCTTCTGATTTCCAACGGGAAGAAAGACAGAGGCAGCGCAAGGTCCGGCTGCTTCATTTACAACAGCGTCTTCCGCTTAAGCTGGAAGACACAATCGCGGTTGACTCAATCTACGAGTTGGCCCGGCGCAGTCACGTTTCCGTAGTGAAATTGCGGCGGACGGGGGAGGCGTCTTTGTCCGGAGTAAAAAGGAACGAAGGAGCAGGGAAGGGAAAAAACACTGTTGGCGCAAGGTCCTTGTCCGGGACCAATATTGAACGGTGTGATTGGGATGCGGAATTCTCCGGTACCTATTTTGCCCTGCTGGATTTTTTTCAGCACCTGGAAACGACAGGCGGCATGGCGCGTTTATCCGGGGCGGTGATCCGTTCCTCTGCGAAGGAGGTCGGATCGGTGCATATGCAGGGCGTTCTGAGTATGTTTGGCAGATCTGCCTCTGCCAACGCCTTGCCCCGTACTGAAAATTAAGGGCAGCGGAGGCCATCTACATCATGAATATACAAGATAAGCGGATGCGTATACTCATTTATACATTGATTGCCATTGTGGGAATCGTTTTATTCCGCGTGGTTTCTAATATTATGGCGCGTAATGAACAGGCGAAGAGCAGCGGTCAGGGGCGTACGGCGGTAGTGACTGCGGCTTACCCTGTCCGTAAAACGATCGTGCCTTCTTTTCGGTTTTCGGGTACGCTGCTGCCTGTCTGGCAGGCGGACGTAGCCGCTAAAATTGACGGGCGCATTGAAAAAGTACTGGTGCAGGAAGGGGAAATGGTGACTGCGGGGCAGGCGCTGGTGCTTTTGGAGCAGGTGGATACGGCAGCCGGTGTGATGAATGCCAAGGGCGCGTATTTAGATGCCAAAACGAACTATGAAAAGGCGCGGATGGATGTACAGCGGTATGAAGAACTGTATAAGCGGGGCGCGGTTTCCAAAGAAGCCGTGGACAATAAACGGTTTGCGCTGGAAAATGCACAGGGGAAACTGGATGCGGCTAAAGGCCGGCTGTCTTCGGCCGAATCGAAAATGAGCGGGACGACTGTTACGACACCCCGCGCCGGCATTGTGCAGAAACGGTATTTTCAGGAAGGATACTTTGCCAAGATCGGCACGGCGTTGTTTAATATTGCGGATATATCGACGCTGTTAGCGAAAATTGATGTGCCGGAAGGTTATATTTCCAGCGTGTTTGTGGGCGGGCAGGTGAAATTTACCATTCCTTCGATGAGCGGTACGGATAAGCACGTGCAGGGCACGATCACCCGTATCAGCCCTGTGGCAGTGCAGCCATCCAGGACCTTTGAGGCGGAGGTTTCCGTGGACAACAGCGACAATCGTCTGCGGGGCGGTGTTTATGCGGAGGCGGCAATCACTTCTTTGCCTAAAAAAGATGTGCTGACGATTCCCATGACGGCTATCGTCATGCGGGATGATCAGCGGACGGTCTATGTGATCGAGGAGGGCAAAGCGATCCGTAAAATTTTGACGACGGGTTATATCGGCGAAAATCTGGTAGAAGTACTGGGCGGTATTACGGAAAAAGATCAGATTATCACCGGCGGTTTGAATAAAGTACGGGAAGGCGCGGCTGTACAGGTATCAGAGAAGGGTGCGGAAAACTGATGATTGAGACTTTTATCAAACGGCCGGTTTTTACCACCATGTTTATTCTGGTACTGGTGGTTTTTGGGATCCGCGCGTATCCGGGATTAGGCGTAGATCTGTATCCGGATGTAGATCTGCCTATGGTTGGCGTAACGGTTACCTATGAAGGTACGGCTCCGGAAGAGATGGAGACGCTGGTGACCAAGCCGATCGAAAATGGCGTGAGTCGGGTTTCCGGCATCAAGACAATGACCTCCACCATTCGGGAAGGATTTTCCCAGACGGTTCTGGAATTTGAGATCGGCACCGATCCCCGTCAGATGGCCAGTGAAGTGCGGGAGAAAGTTGCCGGTGTACGCCGGAGACTGCCGGATGATATTGACGAGCCGGTCGTCCAGCGGTTTGATATTTCCTCACAGGCAATCGCAGCCTATGCCTTTTCTTCCGAAAAACGCAGTACAGGAGAGATACGGCGTATTTTGAAGGATGTGGTGATCGACAATCTGCAGATGCTGGAAGGCGTAGCGGATGTTTCTGTTTTTGGCGCCGGCAACCGGGCGATTAAAGTCCATGTTAATTCGGAAAAATTAAAACAGTATGGGGTTTCTTTTCAGGCAATCCTGCAAAAAATAAATAATGCCAACGCCAATACGCCGGGCGGTAAGGTTCGCGATGACAGTAATACGATTACGGTGCGTACGTTGGGCAAACTCAACACGGTAGATGACTTCCAAAAAATCGTGGTAGCCAACGTGGACGGCAAGCCGATTCTTCTGACGGATGTGGCACAGGTGGAGGACAGCTGGGAAGAAGCCGAATCTTTTTCCCGGACGAATGGTGTACCCTCCGTGATGATGGCGGTACGGAAGCAAAGCCGCACGAATACGGTAGATGTCATTGATCGGGTCAACAAGGAAATGAAGCAGATTCTGAAAAACGATCTGCCGCCGGATATTAAAATGGCAGTAGTCCAGGATCAAAGCCGCTATATCCGGGCAAACGTAGCGGATGTCTGGAACACGATTTTATTTGGCGGTTTTCTGGCGCTGTTGATCACGTATTTGTTCCTGCGCGATCTGCGGGCGACGATTATCGGCGGTCTGGCGATCCCTACCTCGATCATCGCTACTTTTTTCCTGATGCAGGTTATGGGCTTTACTCTGAATAATATGTCGCTGATGGGATTGTCACTGGCGGTCGGCTTTTTGATTGACGATGCTATTGTGCTGGTGGAAAATATTTTTCGTCATATGGAAATGGGCAAGTCGCCTTTCCGGGCTTCGGCTGATGCCACGAAAGAGCTGGTGCTGGCGATTTTGGCTACTTCCATGTCCTTGTTGGCGGTCTTTGTGCCCATCGGCAGTATGGGGGAGATCATCGGTCAGTTTTTTAAACAGTTCGGTCTGACGGTAGCCTTTGCCGTATTTTTCTCTACGGTTTCCGCGTATACGCTGACGCCTATGGTTTCCGCTTATTGGCTCCGACCGCCGTCTAAAGACACGACACGGCGGCCGGCGTGGGTTGCTTCCATGTTAACGAGTTTTAACCGGGGCTTTGAATTTATCCGTGGCCTTTATAATGAATTAATGGCTTTTGCGGTGAAGCAGCCCAGGAAAATGATTGCTGTTTCTATGGCTACGTTACTGTTTAATCTGCTTTTGCTGCCTTTTGTAGGGACAGAATTGCAGCCTACTTACGATTCCGGCGAATTTCGCATCAATTTAAAAGGCGCGCCCGGGATTGGCTTGGAACAGATGGGAAAATGGTCTGAGCCACTGGAAGAAAAAGTTATGCAGGTGCCGGAAGTTAATGTAACCTCTATGCATCTGGGTGGGATCAGGACTTCGGTTAATGAAGGCGCGATCGAAGTAAAGTTATCTCCTTTGGAAGAGCGCAGGCGGGGGATGCTGGAGATCATGTCCGAACTGCGTAAAAGCTTTAAGGATGTAGGGGATATTCAGGTTTCTGTAGTGACCAATCAGGGCAGCCGCGGCGATCCGCGTCCGGTGCAGATCGGCCTGCGGGGCAGCGATTTAAAAAAGCTGACGGAGTATGCCAATGATCTGGCGGAAAAGATTCGCCAGGTACCGGGCGCGACGGATGTGGAGATGATTGGTATTGCTTCAGAACCGGAGATCGTGGTGCGCTTGGATCAGTTGAAGGCCAGTCAGCTGGGACTGGATAATACCAGTGTCGGCAAAGTGGTGCAGTACGCTTTTCAGGGCCGGCGTACCGGTCGTTCTTATACCATCGGCAATAATGACTATGACATTATTTTGCAGTTGGATAAGGAGGACAGACGGACGATTCAGGATGTGGCGAACTTGCGCGTATCTACGGAAAGTGGGACCTTTGTCCGGTTGGGGGATGTGGCCGATGTACAGATGAGTTCCGGACCGACCCGTATTGACAGGGAAGGACGCCAACGTCAGATTGCTGTCTATGCTAATACGGTAGGCATCTCGCCCGGCGAATTGCTTAAAATTATTGAGGGGAAGCTTATTCCGGAACTGAACATGGATATCGGGTACCGTTATAAGCTGATTGGCGGCTCAGATATGATGAACCGTATCTTCGGTGAAATTGTGAAAGCGGTGATTTTGGCGGTAATTCTGATTTACATGGTCCTGGCAGCGGAATTTGAAAGCTTCAGTCAGCCGCTGGTGATTATGATGAGTCTGCCTTTTGCGATCATCGGCGCGGTGCTGGGGCTTCTGGTTGCCAATCAGACCGCCAATATGATGTCCCTGATCGGGGTCACTATGCTTTTGGGTCTGGTTACCAAGAATGCGATTTTGCTGGTGGACTATGCGAATCAGGCGAGGGAACGGGGACTGCCGTTACAAGATGCCATTCTGGAGGCCTGTTCTTTGCGTCTGCGTCCTATTTTCATGACTACCTTATCTACCATGCTGGGTATGACCCCCATTGCCTTGGGAATCGGCTCCGGCGCAGAATTGCGCCAGAGCATGGGTGTCGTATTGATCGGCGGTTTGACCACTTCCACTTTATTAACGCTGGTAGTGGTGCCTTTGATTTATTTGCTTACGGAACAGTATCTGGAAAAACGTCGTCTGCGGAAACAGACGGTTGCCCGGGAAAGAGGGTAAAATGAACTACGAAACGGAACTCCATGAGGCATTGGCCTCCTATAAAGAGGGAAAACTGAATGATAAGGAGATCGTGGAAATCTTTCAGAGGCTCAGTGTGACTGACCTGGGATATGCCAAGGTGGATCATGGACGGAGTTTGCGCCGGGGCTTTCCGGAGGTTGTGTATTGCGAAGGAAAGTCCATTCCCCAGGCGGTGGGGATTTTAAAGGAGCTGCATGCTCATCATAGCAATATTTTGGGTACAAGGGCTTCCCGGAACTTATATGATAAGGTTAAAGAAATCATACCTGAAGCCCGGTATGACGAGACGGCGCGTTTAATTCTGGTGGAAAAAGAACCGTTGCCCAAAGACCCGCTGCATAAAATTGCGGTGATCACGGCCGGGACCAGTGATATTCCGGTGGCGGAAGAAGCGGCGCTGACAGCAGAATTGATGGGCAATGAAGTGGTTCGCCTCTATGACGTAGGGGTGGCCGGCCTTCATCGTCTGTTGGACAGGGTGGATGTGATCCGCGGTGCAAACGTGGTCGTGGTGGTGGCCGGTATGGAAGGCGCTCTGGCCAGCGTGGTGGGCGGCCTGGTGGATAAACCGGTGATTGCGGTTCCCACCAGCGTAGGATACGGCGCTAATTTCGGCGGGCTTTCCGCTTTGCTGGGGATGCTGAACAGCTGCAGCGCAGGTGTTGCTGTGGTCAATATTGACAACGGCTTTGGCGCCGGGCGCATGGCCAGCATCATCAATCATTTACGGTGACGGGCCTCAGGCCGGGATATTATTTGCCAGTTTTCACCATGCGCCATTATATGAGACGAGGAGAACAGCTATGAAGGCATTATACTTGGAGCCTTTTGCCGGTGTCAGTGGAAATATGCTTTTGGGGGCTTTGCTCTATGTGGGCGTTCCGTTTGACTATTTGCAGAAGGAATTGACAAAACTTCATCTGGGAGAATATGAACTGATTCACAAAAGGGTCAATAAAAGCGGTATTCAGGCTTGTTATTTTGATGTGGTGACAGAAGATACGCCGTTGTACGGGCATGCTCATGAGCATCACGAACATGCGCATGCGCACCGGGGCTTGCATGATATTGAGGCTATATTAGACGGTTCTGATTTAAGTGCAGAAGTGATCGCCAAAGCCAAGAAGGTTTTCTTTGCGCTTGCCGAAGCGGAAGCGAAAGTCCACGGTATGACTATAGAAGAGGTGCATTTCCACGAAGTAGGCGCGATCGACACCATTATTGATGTGGTTGGGAATCTGCTGACACTGCAGTATCTGGGCGTGGAACGGATTTTCACAATGCCTGTGAATACCGGATTTGGGATGGTGCAGTGCGCTCATGGTCTGATGCCTGTACCGGCTCCGGCTACGGCGGAGTTGTTGCAGGGGCTGCCTCATTATCACGGCAGTGTGGCGCAGGAAATGACGACACCGACGGGGGCCGCGCTTTTAAAGGTGCTGGCAGAACCGGTGACGGAGATCCCGGCCGGATTTCATGGCGGCAGCATCGGTTACGGGGCGGGGACGCGCGAAGTGGAGATCCCCAACGTACTGCGAGTTACCCTGGGTGAGTTTGTTAAACCCGCTGGAAAGGGCGCTTCCGGAACAGCGAAAGAAACCGCAGCTGGTAAAGAGGCTGTTACAGCAGGCGTTGCGGCCTTAAGCGGCGCAGCAGGAACAGGGGTCGGCGGGAGCGGCGATACGGTATTAACCGTTTTGGAATGTAATCTGGACGACTTGAATCCTGAAATTTTGCCTTATGTTTTAGACAGGCTATTGGAGACCGGCGCCTTGGATGCCTGGCTCCAGCCGATCATTATGAAAAAGGGGCGTCCGGGCTATTTGTTAGCGGCACTTTGCGAGGAGACGAAAAGAGCGGAACTGGCACAAGTGTTATTTAAAGAAACCACTACTTTGGGGGTGCGCGCCTATCAAGTGTCCCGCACTTCGTTGGAACGTTGTTGGCAGACGGTGACCACGCCGTGGGGACAGGTGCGTGTGAAAGAAGGTTTGTTGCGTGGCAGCGTAGTAAATCAGGTTCCGGAATTTGAAGACTGCAAACAACTGGCGGCAGCCAATCATATACCCTTGAAAGAGGTGGAGACCGCCGCTCTGCAGGCTATAAAAAATAAAGAGTGAGGAAGAAGAAGATTGGATTTTGAACATTACATTGACGGGTTGGAAGAAGTTTTATGTTCTTTGGGGAATGTGCAGACAAAGCCGATTAATTATGGTGTCCAGATCGTTTTGACCGGTAATGGGGAAAAGGCGACCCTGAATGTATATAATGGGAAAAAGGGCATTAAGACCGTTTGGGGCGGCGGCGCTTCCGGGTTAAAGACGCAGGCAATGGCTTTATTGCGCCCGCAGATACAGGGCCTGGCGGATGAGTCTGTGGCGGAAGAAACTGCGGCAGATCACGGAAAGAATAATCGGAACAGAAGCACAGGACCGGTAACCGCAGGGTCCGCACCTCTGCGCATAAACATGCCTCGCATTCTGTTGCAAAAAGAAGCGGGTTTCCCGGGCCTGTGGATGGGCAGTGATGAAAGCGGGAAAGGCGATTATTTCGGCCCGTTAGTGGTGGCTGCCGTCTGCCTGGATCGGCAAGGCGCGGAAAAATTAATTGAGGCGGGTGTCAGGGACTGTAAAGACCTGTCGGATAAGCAGGTTTTTTCTCTGGTACAATGTATTGAAGATACCGCTTTGGCGCAGAGCGTTCTGATTATGAAGCCGGGCGCTTACAACATGCGGTATAAGCAGGTCAGGGAAGCCGGCGGCACATTGAATGAGTTTCTTTCCTACGGTCATATTGCGGCCCTGAAGCAGACCTGGAAGCAGTATCCTTCCTGCCGCTGGGCTTTGGTCGATCAATTTGCCAGGAAAGATCGTATTACGGATGGGGTGCATGAGTTTTGCCCTTCTTTGCGGGTCGTACTGCGTCCCCGGGCGGAGGAAGATATCGCAGTGGCCTGTGCCAGCGTATTGGCCCGCGCGGCTTTCCTCAGGACGTTGGCGGAACTGACCGGCGAAGCGACGATCGGTAAGCTGCCCAAAGGCGGCGGTAATGCGGCGACACAGGCGGCACAGCGGCTGGTACGGAGCAAAGGCAAAGAGGCGCTGTCTCATTTTGTTAAATTGCATTTTGCCAATACCCGAAAATTATAACCGCGTTTTAGCAGGATTATTTCCTGCGAACGAGAAATATAGTATGTAACTCAGCTTGTTTATAAACAACAAGAATTTGGTGGGTACCTGATGCATAATAAGTTAATGAGGCGTATCGCCCTTTTAGCAGCATTTGTTCTTGCTGTATCGGTGGCGGTTATTTATTTTACTTTTGATATCAGAGCATTGGATTATTTGGCCATGTTTTCTTCATGGTCTGTTTTGTGTGCCTTGGGGATGTTGGCGATCGGTCTTTTTTTTGATGGGGTGCGTCTGTTTACACTGGCGCGTATTACCGGGGAAGAGCTGTCGCTGACGGATGTGATCAAAGTGGTTTTAAGCAATTACTTTTTGGCTCTCATCACGCCGGGCGCTACAGGCGGTGCCATTGCGCAGGTCATGTTTATGCGTCGGGCCGGCGTGCCGGTAGCCCGTTCTACCCTTATTATCCTGGTCCGGACGATCATGTCCATCTTTTTCCTGATCATCACCATTCCTTTCTTTATGAATCGGGATGCGGGAATTACCAGCTGGATCCCGATGCCGATCATCGTCATGGTTTCGGTTGTTTTCATCGCGATTCCTATAACGGCGATCATTTTGATGCACACGGATTATCCGGAACGGATGATTTTCTATTTTTCCCGTTATTTTAAGCATGAAAAACGGCGGCAGGCTTTTCGCTGGTACCACGATTTCCGCCATGCGGTGTATGTTATGGGCAAACAGCCGGTCATGGTATTCCGCGCGTTTATTGAATCGGGCCTGAGTCTGACCTTTATTTATCTGACCGTGCCGGCGTATTTTTACGGACTGCAGTTTCCTTTTGATACCCTGCAGGTCATGGGGCGTATGTATCTGTTGAATCTGGTGTTGTATTTTTCACCGACTCCCGGTGGGAGCGGTGTGGCGGAAGCCGGTTTTGTGGTTCTGTTCTCTAAATTGGTACCCAGCGGTACCGTAGGCATTTTAGCTGTTCTCTGGCGTTTTACGGCGGAATATGTGCCTTTTATGCTGGGAGCAGTTATTACTTTGCGAGCATTTGGCTCCAATGTTCTTTCCATTGCGGAAAAACATATGGACAAACAGGATAAGAAAAGCGCCGAGGTCGAAAAACAAAGTTTGAAAACCATTGAAAGTAAAGGCGCCATCGAACACAGGAATGCGTTGGAAAACAAAGAGCGTCATTGAAATAAAGGAAGACCCATGAATCGTATGTCTCGGAATGAATTTTTTCTGTTATTAGCGGCGGTTGTTTTCGCTATGTTTTTTAGTATTGGCAGTTTTCCCCTGTTCGATGGTTCGGAAACCTTTTTTGCAGAACTGGCCAGGGAAATGTCCGGCAGTGATAATTATTTTGTTTCCCAAAATTTTTCGGCGTATCCGCTTAATTTATGGCCGCTGGGTACCTGGCTGACAGGGACTTCGTTCCATTTATTTGGTATCACAGAAGCTTCGGCCCGCTTTCCCTCTGCCGTTATGGGGGCCTTCACTGTTCTTCTGACAGCGGTTGCGGTTACGCGGCTTTTCAATGAGCGGGCAGGGCTTTGCGCCGGCTTTATTTTAAGCAGCACGGTCATGCTGTTTTATATGGGGAAAACCGCGGCCCCGGAAACCGCGTTTTTATTTTTTCTGACCGGTTCGCTGCTTGCGTTCCTTCAGGAAAACTATTGGCTCATGTATCTTTGCTGCGGCTTTAGCTTTCTTACGAAAGGACCGCTTGGGCTGTTGTTGCCCGCTGTCATTGTTTTCTTTTATCTTCTTTTGCTGGGGGATTTGCGGCGCTTGCTGAAACTACATCTTTTTCCGGGTCTGATCCTTTGGTTAGCGGTCGTGCTTCCCTGGTACATAGTTTTATATGAAACGCAAGGACCTGTGATAGGAGTCTATCTGCTTACAGTGTGCCGTGGCTGGTCTGAGGCGGTCACACTGCCCTGGACGAGCGGATCTTTGTTGGATTATCCCCTGGTGTTGCTGCTGGGTCTGTTCCCCTGGACCGGGTTAGCGCTTAAGGCGGTAAAAGACGGCATTTGTGAAAGCCGGATGGAAGATATGCGTCGGCTTATCTTTTTCCAGGTCTGGTGGATCACCGTGCTGGTCTTTTCTTTGCTGTGTCCGGTGCGGGATGCGGGCTCTTTACTGCCGCTGTTCCCTGCGTTGGCGATTTTACTGGGCTGGGATTTGGATCGCATGTTGTCGGAAGAAGAAGGGCGCTTTAGCGGCTGGGCCTGGCGCAACAGCCTGATGTACCTTGCAGCAGCTGCCGGTTGGGTATGGGCTACCGGCGCGGTGGACGAGATTGCGTATGTAGGGGTGGGGCTGGGCGCTCTTACTCTGTTGTTCGGCATCGGTATCGTTGTTATTTTAGCCGTGTATAAAGACGGCAGTCTGGGTATCGGACTGCAGGGTCTGTCCGGCATCGTGATCATGGCGACTGCGTTTTCTTTTCTGCTGCCTTTAACACAGGATCAGCTGAGTATTAAATCCCTGACCGGTGAATTTGGCAAAAAAATAAAAGAAAGCGGTCGTGTGGTATATGCGGAATCTTCTTTGCGTCCCGGGGTTTTATTTTATACGGAAGAAGAAGCGTCGGAAGTGGACTTTAACAGTGGGAATTCATTGCAGAAACTGGCGAAAGATTCTCGCCCGAAATATATTTTTGTGCGGCGACAAACATATGCGAAGGCCGCCGCTTTTTTAGACGTTAACAAGTGGAGCCTGTTGGCGGAAAACGGGACTTACTGTCTGTTTGAAATAAAGTGAATCTCAGGAAAAATTAACAATGGGTAGGAACATAAAATTTGCTTGTCTGTTTTAAGAAAAGTCAATGAGAGGAATGAAATTGCTATGCAGGAATTTATCTATACGATTACGGATGCGGCAGGGATCCACGCCCGTCCGGCAGGCATGCTGGTAAAAGCGGCCAAAACGTTTACCAGTGCTATTACGGTAACCAAGGATGAGAAAAGCGCTGATTTAAAAAGACTTTTTGCTGTGATGGGAATGGGTGTGAAACAAGGCGAAAGCATCACGGTCAGAGTGGAAGGCGCAGATGAAGAAAAAGCGGCTGCGGCGCTGAAAGCTTTTTTACAGGAACATTTATGAAGCGATAGGCGGGGTATGGTATGCGGATCATAAAAGGGACATCTGTTTTTGCCGGAATCTGTATTGCTCCCCTGGCTCTTTTGCAGCGGGATGATCGTTTTGGCGGAACGACGTTGTTGCCGACCGGGGATAAAGCAGGGGAACTGAAGCAATTTCACCGGGCCCGGGAAGAAGCGATCACACAGTTAAAGGCGCTGTATGCTAAGGCGGAAAATCTGGTGGGGGAGAAAGACGCGGCTATTTTCGAGGTTCAACAGATGATGCTGGAGGATGCGGATTTTTTAGAAGGGGTAGAAAACCGGATCAGGGCAGAGAGCCTTTCCGCCAAATCCGCCGTTGCCCAGACCGCTGCTGAATTAGCATCCCTGTTTCAAGCGCTGGACGATCCGTATATGCAGGCCCGGGCTGCGGATGTGCTGGATGCGGCCGGGCGGATAGAGAAAAATCTTACCGGACAGGAAAAAGAGGACCCTGATCGCTATAACGGCAAAATCCTGGCGGCAGAAGACCTGGCTCCCAGTGAAACGATGCAGTTGGAACCGGAGAAAATAGGCGGTTTCTTGCTGTCCGGCGGTAATACCTGTTCGCATACGGCTATCCTGGCTCGCAATTTGGGGATCCCGACAATAGTAAATTCCGGCATTCAGATTTTTGAAGAGGATGAGGGAAAACTCTGTATTCTTGACGGGTTTGCCGGCACGGCGTACCTGGAGCCGGACGAGGTAACGCTGACTGCCATGCGGAAAAAGCAGCAAGCGGCAGAGCAGGAAACGCAGCGCCTGGAAAATGTGCGGGGCAAAGCCACAGTGACCTTGGATGGAAAGCGGATCCGGCTGTATGCCAATGCCGGCAGTTTAGCAGAGCTGCCCGGAGTGCAGCACGGAGATGCTGAAGGCATCGGTTTGTTTCGCAGTGAGTTTTTGTATCTGCAGCAGAACGATTATCCTACGGAAGAACAACAGTTTCAGGCTTATAAAGCTGTGTTGGAAGCGATGCCCGGTAAGCGCGTGATCATCCGGACACTGGATATGGGGGCGGATAAGCAGGCCGATTATTTGGCTCTGCCAAACGAGGCCAACCCGGCTCTGGGACTGCGGGGCATCCGTTTATGCCTGGCCCGGACCGGGCTTTTTAAAACACAGCTGCGGGCTTTGTGCCGGGCTTCGGTGTATGGTCAACTGGCAATCATGTTTCCTCTGATTATTTCGGTTCAGGAAGTACGTCAGGCCAAGGCGCTTCTCGCAGAGGTTCAAAAAGAACTGGCTCAGGCGGGGGTTCGCTGTGCTCCGGCGCTGGAAGTGGGGATTATGATAGAAACTCCGGCGGCAGCTCTGCTGAGTGACGAATTGGCGCGGGAAGTGGATTTTTTCAGTTTGGGAACGAATGATCTGACCCAGTATACGCTGGCGTTGGATCGGCAGCAAACCCAGCTAGACCGGTTTTGGAATCCGCATCATCCGGCTGTCTTAAAACTGATAGAAATGACGGTACATAACGGACATAAGGCAGGTATCCGGGTAGGTCTTTGCGGCGAATTGGGAGCGGATTTGTCTTTAACGGAACAGTTTTTGCGTATGGGGATAGATGAATTATCGGTGGCGCCGGCAAAAATTTTGCCCCTGCGGGAAAAAGTGCGTAGTTTGCGTCTGGAGATGTAACTTACGTATGAATTGAATCAGTGGAAATAAAAACGGTATCCGGTGTTTGAGCCGGGTACCGTTTTGCTATGTTCTATATTTACGTTTTCTTTTATACCTGTCCTTCCTTTATCCTTACTTTTCTTGCAGTAACTCCTGCAGCAGTTTTAATTTTGCGGCAAATTTAGTCAGGGTGACTTGTACCGGCTGCGGTGTATTTAAATCGACGCCCGCACTTTTCAGCAGATTCAGGCTGTAATCGCTGCCGCCGGAGTGCAAGAAGCCGAGATATTTTGTTACGGCCGTAGTTGCGGTGTGCTCATTGTGTGCATCGTTTTGTAAAGTTGCGCCTGCTTCTTGCAGGATGCTTTCGCTGAAAGCTGTGGCGGCGCTGTAGCCGGTGGCGTACTTATACACGTAAAACGGCGTATAAAAATGGGGGATACGGCTCCATTCTGCCGCCAGTTCCTCGTCAATGGTCAGGGCGGGGCCGTAATAGGTACGATTGCTTTCCAGCCAGTAATGATTCAAAGCTTCGGCCTGAAGCGTTTCTCCCCGGGTGATTTTGTCGTGGATGAATTTTTCAAATTCGGCAAACTGTACCTGACGATAGACGGTGGTGCGGACTGTTTCCAGGAATTGGTTCAGCAAGAAAACCTTCTGCTTTCTGTCAGCCCGCTCCAGACAGTATTCCAATAAAAGGTTCTCATTGGTGGTAGATGCGACTTCGGCGCAGAAAATAGTGTAGTCGCTCTTGGCATAAGGCTGCTGTTGTCCGCTGAAATAGCTGTGCAGCGCATGACCTAATTCATGGGCCAGCGTTGAAATGCTGTTATAGCGGGGCTGGTAGTTCAGCAGCACATAGGGATGTACGCCATAAACACCCCAGGAGTAAGCGCCGCTCCGTTTGCCTTTATTCTCATAAATATCGATCCATCTTTCGGCCATGCCTTTTTTCAGCGTATTGGTATAGTCTTCGCCCAAGGGGCGCAGTGCTTGCAGTACCGTTTGACAGGCTTCTTCAAAAGTGGAAGAAAAGGAGGCTTCTCCTTCCGGGAAGAGAGGAACGTACAAATCATAGTAATGCAGTTCTTTCTGTCCTGCCATCTTCTTTTTCAGTTTCATATATTCTTGCAGGGGGCGGAGATTTTTATGAACGGTCTCAATTAAGCCGTCATACAGGCTGACAGGGATATTTTCTTCCGCCAAAGCGGCACTCAGCGTATCCTTGTAGCCGTGGGCGGAAGCATAAAAATAGCTGCTGCGACAGGCGCCGGTCAAGGTGGCCGCTAAAGTGTTTTCATAGCTGTGATAGGTTTGCAGCAAGGAAAGGAAGGCGTTTTTTCGCAGTACACGATCTGACGCAGTCATATTCAGCATATAACGGCCTTCGCTGACAGGAATTTCTTTACCCTGGCTATCCTTGGCGGGAGGGAACCTCAGATCGGCAGAAACGAGAGCGCGGAACGCAGTCGCCCCGGTGCCTGTGGCCAGACTGCTTTGGGCCAGCAAGGCTTCCTGCTCAGCCGGCAATACATGGGCTGACAGGCGTTCCAGATTGGCCAGATAAAAATCATAGTCGCTGAAGTCAGGTTTATTTTTTATTTGCGCAAGTTTTTCTGAGGGTAATGCGGTAAGCTCGGAATCAATGAAAGAAACAGCGTTTTCGTAGTTTACGAGAAGCGATTCGGCTTTGCCTGTCAGTGCCTGAAAGGCTGTGTCACTATTGTCTGCGTCTTGCTGCAGACGGGCATAAGCATAGATTTTTTCGATCTCCTGTGCCAGTTGATCGCGTAATTTTAGCGTGCGGAGCAAAATTGCAGGTTCAGCCAGGTGTCCTTTGCAGGATTCCATTTGTTTCATTTTATTCGTGATCGCAGTACAGGCTTTTTCCCATTCGGCCTGAGACGGATAGATATGGGAGATGTCCCATTTAAATGGTTCGGGGATGTGACTTCTGTGTATCGTATTACCATGTTCCGGTGTGGTCATAAGCTTCTCCTTGCTTGCATTTTGTTCATTTCTCAACTATTATAACATTAATATTTATCGCATTTTTATTATAGCAGAAACAATGCCTGTCTGGTTTTACGGAAGGAAATTTTTATGAAAACAGTTTTTATCGGCATCAACAGTAAATATATACATACCGCTTTAGGCCCTCGCTATATTGTGGAATATTGCAAGGCCAAAGGCTTTCCGGTCGAATTGCTGGAAGTCAGTGTGAATGAACCGATCCTTTCCGTATTGACCCGGGTCACGGAATTTGTGGAAAAGATGAGAGGGGAAACTGCCGGACTTACGGAAGAAGCGGTGCTGATCGGCATGGAGGTACATATCTGGAACCGCCGCTATGTCACGGAACTATGTGAATTATTGAAAAAGGTGTTGCCCCATTGCCGTATCATGTTAGGCGGGCCGGAAGTCCTGTTTCATCCGGAACAGACGCTGAAGCAGATTCCGGCAGCGGATTATGTGGTGTGCGGCGAAGGCGAAGAAATCGTTGCCCAATATCTTGAATATGAAGCTGAGCGGGAAAAGCCGACGATAATGGAAATAGAAGAAAAACGGTCTGCCACAATTAAGTTCCCCGAAGGATTGGCGTATCGCGGCAAAGGTGGGGTCGTTGTGGCGACCTCTGTCCCCATCGTTGTCGAGGATATGGATCGCTTGCCTTTCCCTTATCCGGACCTGGAACAGGTGGTGCGACAGCATAAGATCGTGTATTATGAGGCGTCGCGGGGCTGTCCGTTTCATTGTGCGTATTGTCTTTCCGGGATTTCCCGTTCTGTTCGCCGCCGCAGTCTTCCTCTGGTGTTGGCAGACATGGATCGCATGGTAGCTGCCGGGGCAAAACTGATTAAGTTTGTGGATCGTACGTACAATCTGGATGAAACATATTATCTGCCCATAATGCAATATCTGGCAGAGATGGATACGGATGCCACGTTCCATTTTGAAATCAAGGCAGATATGCTGAGCCCGCAGGCCGTGGCATTTTTGAAGACTGTTCCCAAAGGACGCTTCCAATTGGAGATTGGTGTGCAGAGTACGAATCAGGCTGTGTTGACCGCCATTGGTCGTAAAGATAACTGGATCCGCTTGCGGCATAATGTGGAAGAACTGTTGGCGGCAGGGAATATGCATATTCACATGGATTTGATTGCAGGATTGCCTTTGGAAAATATGGCAAGTTTCCAGCGCTCCTTCAATGATGTGTATGCGTTGCGGCCGCAGGCGCTGCAGCTGGGATTTTTGAAGGTTCTGCCCGGTACGGTGATGGATCGGGACCAGGAGCGGCACGGTGTCGTTCATATGGAAGAACCGCCCTATGAGGTATTAGCCACTCGCTATCTTTCTTATAAGGAAATACGGTTTCTGAAGATACTGGAAGAAGTGTTTGATTTGACGGCAAACAGCGGACGTTTTCGGTTCACGTTAGATTATTTGATCCATCAACTATGTAAAAGAAGGGGTATGCAAGAGGACAAAGCCAGGACTGCGCAGGCAAGTAAAGAAGAAACGACGAAAGCAGATAAAGAAAGAAAAATACAAGCAAATAAAGAAAAAGCGAGAGCTACAAATGAAGAAAGGGCAATAAAAGCAGACGCTGCTGCAGATTCTGTAGATAATGAAAAAAAGGTGGAGGACGCTTTCGCGTTATTTTCTGATTTAACCGAATGGTACAGACAAAAAGGTCTGTTTGGATTAGGACATAACAGTACAGCCGTGGCGGAGCTGCTTTTTTCCTATGTAAAAGAACGCCATCCTGATTGGTTGTTTGCCGTAAGGGAACTGTTGCGCCTGGATGTGTTGCTGAATCTGCCTAATTTTAAACCGGAGTGGCTGGGCTGGAGAGATAAAATCAACTATGAGAGAAGCAGTCGGTTTTGGCGAAAAGAAGAATTAGTGCGTCAATATGTACCGGAATACACCTTTAAAAACTGGCGTGTTCTGCATCGGCGATATGCCTTGGAAGAGTTTCTCTTTGATCCCTGGGAGGGGAGCAAAAAATCCGTATTTATTTTAGTAAATTACAACGAAACAGGCTTGACAAGAATTGAAACGAATGCTATCATTTAGAAGTCGCCGAAAGCGACAGGGAACCTTGAAAACTGAATAACAAACCAGATGAATGTGCGGGTCACATCTTTGCAATGAAGATGGATCCAAAAAAGTCAAAGTAATTTCGAAACAACAAATACGAAGAGCCGAATCGGCGATTCCATAAAGTATTATGGAGAGTTTGATCCTGGCTCAGGACGAACGCTGGCGGCGTGCTTAACACATGC
>OLPH01000076.1_pt1 | contig 125679 bp, 90 predicted proteins | sample 1672951 | NCBI WGS metagenome assembly OLPH01 (sample SAMEA3136740, study PRJEB25190) | human gut metagenome | reverse complement strand
TCTTTCTTCCGAACTTTCATTTCATTCTTCCGAACTTTTATTTCGGCCCTCCGTGGAGAAAAATCATTTTCCACCGAGCTATTTGGATATTCCTCGCTAGATATATCCCACGCCTCAGCCCCCCTCAAGCATTATCCGCAGATTACCACAACTTTATGCGCACCTCCCGCCACCAGGCCAAATAACCCGACAGCCTCCGCTCAGCAAACAACTTGACCTTTACGTTTTTTCTCAATACCTTGGATCCGCACGATAGCTGGGAGGGCTACGCACTCACCTTCGGCCCCGAGATCAGCAACGAGCCAGACGAGGAGTACTACCTTTACTACAACAACTACCTCTGCCTACCAGACATCTACAAGTCGCTCATCGCCATCGTCAAGCAAGTCCTCGCCCGAAAGCCGTAACCACATAACATATACAATCAAACGAGCCAACAGACATAAGAGCTTTTTCTAGATAAAACAAGAAAGATATCTAGTCTACCACGACCAGACATCAGCACAAAAAAAGGATGATACCGTAACCCAGTACCATCCTCCCGTAGTGGAGCATATCGGACTTGAACCGATCACCTCGACACTGCCAGTGTCGCGCTCTAGCCAGATGAGCTAATGCCCCAAGAGTCCGAAAGCAAGACCTCTCCCCCTATCGGGGTGTCTTACGAACTACTGCAAAGGTAATGAAAACTTTCCACTTAGCCGACCACGAGATTTCACAAAGCAGCAGACCGCCTCCCCTCGTTATCTCACAGAGAAAAAGAGCTTGTAAGTGACCATCGGCATAAAGCCCTGCGTGTACATCGTCGAGTACTCACCCTTATCGAAGAGGAGAGACATGACATTCTTACGGTTTGTCACATTCTGCAGATCCACAGCCCACTCCTGGGTGATGCGCTGACCTATCTGACGAGCGCCTATCTTTAAGTCTGCTCGGAGGTAATCCTTGGCTTGACGAGCATTGACCTGTGTTTTATCGAGCTCTATGCGACCGCTCTGCTTATACAGATCCTCTCGTATCGGGGTGTAGCGGATGCCCCCCGCATAGGAGGCCTTGAGATCGGTAAAGAGCGCCCAGTGCTTCGGCAACTTCCACTCATACCCACCCGTTAGATTGACAAGGTATCGACCATCGAAGACCGTACTCCACCACTCTTTCTGAAATCCTGTCGTATAGGTCGAACTGTAGAGCGAAGCGTTGAAGAGGAGGTAGTAGTTATTGCTATAAAACTTCTCCACCGTAAGCTCTACACCGTAGTTTCTACCACGTCCTTTATTGACTAGATCACTCTGACGCTCTATGTAGTTTTGTCCAGCGCCCCCTATCTCTAGAAGCGTCCATATAGAGTTTGGATCATTGACCACAGGCACTTTGTATAGCTCCTGATAGTATCCCTCTATCTTAGCATGCCAGTTGGGCGCAAAAGCCCAGTCATAGTAAAGATCCACCTGCGCACTACGTGTGAAGTCAACCCGCTTATTGCGATACTCGATACCCTGCGGTCCATAGTAACGGATGAAGTAGAAGGAGCGAGGGAGCATCTGACTATACAGTCCCGCAGCAAGACCGATCGTGTGAGAGCGAGCTGGCTGATACTGCACACCCATACGGGGCTCGATAGCATAGCGATCATTGATCGTAAGGCACATACTATGTAGTCCCAATGTGGCTGTCCAGTAGTCTCCTAGGCGCTGACGATACTGTCCATAGGCTCGGATCAAGCCATAAAGTGGGCTCTCCTCAGCAATTGTCCGCACACCTTGAGCAAACGTACCATCAGCCGTCTGCTCCAAGTAGTGCGCATCAAAAAGATCGCCTCGGACTCCCGCCACGAGCAAGCCCTCCCGAGTAGGATGCCATGTAAGATCAGAGTGTAGGGTCCACCTATTCTCCTGTGCCATCTCCGACCACAAGAGATGCCACTGTGGAGACTGCTTGTGTCCTCGCAGGTCCATCGTATCAACAGGCACGCTCGTATCAGAGCGAACGAAGGAGAGCTGCGTACGGAGTGACGTACGGGAAGAAAACTGGACGCTGTGTGTCAGCCCTGCTATGTAGGCTGTCGCATTGACCGCTATGCGCTGTGCGTAGGATAGCTTACTAAAGTCATAGTCGGCATATTCAAAACTGTCTCCCAGCTCGTTTGTTGCAAAGTGTATGTGGCTCTTGCTAAATAGTCCGACGAAAGAGAGCGTATGCCCCTGTCCTAGGTCAAAGTGAAGCTTCGTCGTGAAGTCTTGATAGCGTGGCACCACTGGCATCTTAAAGCCTAGAGCATGCATGATGTCAGGAACGGAGTAGCGATAAGAAGCAAGGTAAGACGATTGACTCCCCTTGCGCAGGTAGCCCTCAGCCCCTAACTCTAGCCCCCCGAAGCCTGACTGTAGCCAGAACTCATGTCGCTCGAGATTGCCACGACGTAGACGCAAGTCAAAGATACCCGAGAGCGCATTGCCATAAGGAGCTGGCCAAGCACTCAGGTGAAAGTCCGAGTTCGTCAGCAGATTAGTGTTGAGATAGCTCACCTGACCTCCAGTCATACCGACACCTGTATTGAAGTGATTGGGATTGCTAATCTCGATACCATCTAGGATCCACTGCACCCCAGAGGGCGAATTACCTCGTATGATGATATCGTTGCGAGAGTCGTTGACCGGCATGATACCAGCGAAGCTACGCACCATACGAGCTGGATCTCCTAGAGAAGCAGCAAAGCGATACGCCTCATCGACGCTAAAGCTACGCGCTCCAGCTAGGCTAAGCCTATTCGTAGGAGTACTCTTGTCATACGGAGCGGTCACAACCACAGCATCAAGCTTAGTATCTGATGGGGTCAAGGTTATATGCAACACGCTCTGCTTGCCTGCGACTACAAGGAGGTCTACCTCCTGTGACTCATAGCCCACACAACTAATCTGCAGAGAGCTACGCCCTACAGGTAGCCGTAGAGAGAACTTCTGATCCGAGCCCGTCGTTGTCCCTACGAGTGGATCACTACCTACTAATACGATTGAAGCCCCAACGATCGTGTCGTCAGGTACTGCGGAGATGACCTCTCCGCGTACCTCTTGCGTAAAGGGCTCCTGAGCATTCAACCGAGCATTTAGATAAGCGGTAAATGCAAGGGTAATGATAAGTAAGACGAGCTTAGTAAGATGTCTCATACGAGTTTGAGAAGATTGGTTTCACTCGCAAAAGTACTCCAAAGATGTTAACAACGTGTGACACATACACCTCAGAAGTCTCTATTCCTCTGTCGTATAAGCCACAACCTCGGAAGGGTATAAGCGTAGAGCGCCACACATTTTGAGCGCTTTCTGCCAGGTTGTTTTTTACTTCTAAAAGGTTAGTATCTCCATTTTCACTATCTTTGGGGAACGAACGAGCTTAGCTCACTTTTAATACAGATCAATCAATAACATCATACCATTATGAAGACTACTCCATTTACAGAGCGACACATAGCACTGGGTGCTAAGATGCACGACTTCGCAGGCTACAATATGCCTATCGAGTACCCTACGGGGATCCTTGAGGAGCATATGAATGTGATCAACGGCGTCGGCGTCTTTGACGTGTCACACATGGGAGAGTTTTGGGTCAAGGGTCCGAAAGCTCTCGAATTCCTACAGAAAGTATCGAGCAACGATGCCTCCAAGCTGGAGGTGGGTCAGATACAGTACAGCTGCTTCACGACGGAGCAGGGCACACTGCTAGACGACTTCCTCGTATATCGCTACGAGGAGGACAAGTACATGCTCGTACCCAACGCTGCCAACGTGGTCAAGGACTGGGCGTGGTGCCTCAAGCAAAACGATATGGGCGCTGACCTAGAGGATGGCTCTGCCAAGGTCGGACAGCTAGCCGTACAGGGCCCCAAGGCAACACAAGTCCTACAGCGTCTGACGGACATCAATCTACTCGACATCCCTTACTACCACTTTAAGGTAGGCACCTTCGCAGACTGCCCTAACGTGATCATCTCTAATACGGGCTACACGGGTTGCGGAGGCTTCGAGCTTTACTTCTTTCCTCAGTATGCCGACAAGATATGGGACGCTATCTTTGAGGCTGGCAAGCCCGAGGGCATCATGCCAGCTGGTCTGGGTGCACGCGATACGCTCCGTCTGGAGGCTGGTTTCTGCCTCTACGGCAATGATATCGACGATCAGCACACAGCACTAGAGAGTGGCCTAGGCTGGATCACCAAGCTTACGGACAATAAGCCCGCTCTCGTGGGTCGTGAGGCGCTACTCAAGCAGAAGGCTGAGGGCGTAACACGCAAGCTCGTTGCCTTTGAGATGGTTGACAAGGGCATCCCCCGTCAGCACTACGACATAGTCAACGAGGCTGGTGAGAAGATCGGCGTCGTCACCTCTGGTACTATGTCTCCCGCACTCAAGGTTGGCATCGGTATGGGCTACGTCTCTACGGAGTACAGCAAGATAGACAGCAAGATCTACATCGCCGTCCGCAAGCGTAACCTCGAGGCTAAGGTGGTCAAGCCCCCCTTCCGCAAGTAATCACACGCTGCGCTAAGCTACAAGCAGCACGCTAAGCAAAGCCCTCCACTGAGCAACTCACCCTCACTCGTGGAGGGCTTTGACAATACAACCTACCTTTCTCAAACAGATACTCCATCCTATGAAAACTTCTAACTCATCAATCTTTGAAGCTCTAAGCCTTAATAACACTTCATTTTTCATTCCTCCGTATCAGCGAGCATACTCGTGGGGCAAAGAACAAATAAATCGCTTCTTTGATGATGTCATGAGACTAGTTCACTCTGAACAGGATCCGATGCAAAAAGATAAGCAGCAGCATTTCTTTGGGACCTTAGTATACAAGTGGGAAGGACAAGGTTCATTTGCTAAGCGACAAGTGATCATCGACGGACAGCAACGTCTGACCACTACTTTGATCTTTTGCATTGCATTACGAGACCTCTCTACAGACCAAGAGGAAAAACAAAACATCACGAACACATTACTCATTAACGAGAAGTCTACGTTCAAGGACAAAATCAAGCTCAAGCAGGTAACTTCCGACTGGGATGCTTATGGGGCATTGGTTATGGGAAAAGAAGCAGTTCCAGGAAAAATAACAGACGCGTATAACTTATTCATACGACTGCTAAGTAAACAACTGGAAAACGAAGACATAACTGCGGAACACTTCATAACAGCTCTTCAACGAATAAATGTAGCTATAATAGAGCTGTCAGAAGAGCCATACAAAGGTGAAGACCCACAAGTCATTTTTGAGACGCTTAATTCGCTCGGCAAGCCACTCTCCCTATCGGATCTGATCCGCAACTATATATTACTAGGAATGCCTAGTGATCAGCAAACAACAATTTATGATGAGGTGTGGCAACCTAAGATAGAGCAACCACTGGGAGAAGCTTATCTCTCTAAGTTCTTCCGGGACTACCTCCAGTGCCGGGACAAGAAGCCCTACAAGGTGGTCAGCGACAACAATACCAAGGAGCTGTACTACCAGTTCAAAGAGTTTGTCGAGCAGACCTTCACCAGCCGAGAATCCTTTATAAAGGATATACAGTCCTATGTGCCGTGCTACCTAAGCATCATAGGCCCATCGCACTACGAGGACGCAACGCCGGACAGCGAGACGATTCGAGAGCTCCTGCGAAACATCTTCGAAGATATCACGAGCGAAGCCTTCAAGCCTGTAGTCCTGGAGCTCCTGCACATGTATCAAGCCAAGGCTCCAGCGACCACCATCAGTGGCGCCCTGCTGATAGAGACCCTAAAGAGCATACGTACCTATCTGATTCGTCGACGTGTAGTGAGTCTAACTCAGGCCGAAAATATGAACACGCCTCTATTGATCATACATCTTCCAGCCATTGCAAGGCAAGAGACATCTATGATCAAGGTTTTGTCAAATCTCTTTTACAAGCTACGTCTCCCCAATGACAAAGAAATACGAGAGACGTTGGAGCGCATCGCTTTTTACAAGGATCTGCGAAGCTATAGTAAGTTCATACTTGGCAAGATGGAGGAGCGACAGACAAAGGTCGCAGTTCCTTTTAGGGATAAGGCAATCACCATTGAACACATTATGCCACAGACGCTCAACGAGGTGTGGTGCTCCGAGCTGGGCGAGGAGAAGGCAGAGGAGGTGCACCAGCACTATCTGCACAACATCGGCAACCTCATACTCACGGAGTTCAATAGTGAGATGGGCAATAAGTCTTTTGCCGACAAGAAGGCACAACTCTCCACCTCGACCATACGGTACAGCCATGATATCTGTCAGTATGAGCAGTGGTGTGAGGAGAGTATTCTCGACCATCAAAACCGTATGATCAGTCTCTTTCTAGACACATTTGCACTGCCTGAAGAATACAAGCAGACCAATAATTGGAAAGATGATTCGAATCAAAAAACAGAAAGTGTTATATATCCGTTTGATGGCAGTTTAGGTTGGGCAAAAGGGACAAAACCCAAACAGCTTAGGGTTTATCAGCAAACCTTCGAGGTCAAGAACTGGTCAGGAACATTGCTCCAGTTTGTCAAGTACTTCAAATATCAAGAACCAGAGGCGTTGGAAGAACTCATACTTAATCAACAAGATGTCTTTAACCGAAAAGACGCTATCGTGAATTGGAGTAGATTTAACCAACTTTTGTTGAAGCGACCAGACTACCAGACACGATACAAAAATCTTGAAGATAAATTCTGTACTCAACTTTCAGACATTAAGTCTGAAGAGCTCTTCGTACATTGTAATGCAACTATAAGCACAATATTGGATCGCATGTCTAAAGCCATGCTATTACTCGGAATGGATCGTAAAGATGTTGTTGTTGAGCTTAGAGGGACGACAAAGTCCAGCATAACTATCGAAGATGAGGAAGAATAAACAAGACTTCACCCCTATATCTATGGCACAACTAACTTTTGACATTTGTCCTTGCCCGGCGCTCTACCCCTACTACCATCAGGAGGATAGTGTGGTGGTCGTGGTGGACATACTGCGTGCTGGCACCTCGATGGTGGCGGCCTTTGACCATGGCGCTAAGGAGATCATTCCCGTGGCAACGACCGAGGAGGCGGAGAGCTTTCTTGGCAAGGGCTACGTGGTAGCTGCCGAGCGCAATGCGATGCGTTGTCCGTGGGCTGACCTGGGCAACGATCCCTCCGAATTTACCGCTGAGCGAATCGGTGGACGTAGCATCGTCTTCACGACAACCAACGGTACCCAAGCCATTCACGCAGCTCGGGAGGCTGGCGCAGCGGAGATTATTGTAGGCGCTTTTAGCAATCTCACCGCTGTGGCGCGCCACTGCCAAGCTTCAGGGCGTGCCGTGACGGTACTCGCTTCTGGTTGGCAAAACAGCTTCTGCATCGAGGACACGCTCTACGGCGCAGCGCTCCTAGACAAACTAGAGGAGCTGGGCACAACCTACCGACTCACCGACAGTAGCCGCACAGCGCTAGAGCTGTACCGCCAGCACCGCGTCCACCTCTACGACTACCTTTACAATTGCGATCACAACCAGCGTCTGATACAGCGTGGCTACCCCGAGAGCTTACGTCTTTGCCTCGAGCAAGACTGCTCGATACACATTCCCACGCTCAACGAAGCTGGGCAACTCTATGTCTAAACCACTGCCCTCAGCGCTAATTTCCGTACATTTGCAACGTAAGTAGTTTCAGATCCATTATACACAACACCCGCTATGATTAGTTACTTTGTCCTTGGTGATACGATTTATGCCGTCTCACACACCACAGCTCTCAGCAAGGAGACCTGCGAGCGTCTCTCGTGGCTCTTCGGCGGAGCGCAGCTGGCTCCCGAGTCTCATCTCGAGGGAACCTTTGTGGGACCTCGTCCTACGCAGGTGACCCCATGGAGCACCAATGCTGTGGAGATAACGCAAAACATGCGCATCGCTGGCATCGATCGTATCGAGCAGCTCACACGTACTCACGAGGCGAAGCCACACTACGACCCGATGCTCCAAGCGATATACAAGGGGTTAGGTCAGGAGAGCTTCGCCATGACCGCTGAGCCACAGCCGATCCGTGAGATCACGGACCTAGCGGCGTACAACGAGGAGGAGGGACTAGCCCTAAGCGAGGAGGAGATAGCTTACCTGCAGGGTGTCTCGGCACGCATTGGTCGCCCGCTGACTGACTCTGAAGTCTTTGGCTTCTCACAGGTCAACTCAGAGCACTGCCGTCACAAGATATTCAACGGTACCTTCGTCATTGATGGTTTGCGACAAAACGACTCGCTCTTTGCGATGATCAAGCAAACCTCCAAGGAGAACCCCAACGGCATCGTATCGGCTTACAAGGACAATGTGGCTTTTGTCAAGGGTCCCCGCGTCTGGCAGTTTGCGCCAACGAGCGCGACGGAGCCCTCGCTCTTTACACTACGGGAGCGCAATACAGTTTTAGCGCTAAAGGCTGAGACACACAACTTCCCCACGACGGTCGAACCCTTCAACGGAGCGGCTACTGGCTCGGGCGGTGAGATCCGTGACCGCATGTGCGGTGGCAAGGGATCGCTACCACTCTCTGGTAGTGCCGTCTACATCACCTCCTACCCACGTCTAGAGAAGGATCAGAAGCTTAGCCCCGCCAAGCTAGACCCACGTCCGTGGCTTTACCAGTCTCCGCAAGAGATCCTGACGAAAGCGAGCGACGGCGCTAGTGACTTTGGCAATAAGTTTGGACAGCCACTGATCAACGGTTCGCTACTTACCTTCGAGCATCAGGAGTGTGCCGACAGCACGCTCTACGGCTACGACAAGGTGATCATGCTAGCGGGCGGTATGGGCTACGCTCCCCAAGAGGATGCCAAGAAGGAGACACCACAGCCTGGTGAGACGGTCGTACTACTCGGTGGCGACAACTACCGCATCGGTATGGGTGGCGGTGCCGTCAGCTCTGTCGCTACGGGCGAGTACAGTAGTGGTATAGAGCTTAATGCGGTACAGCGTGCCAACCCTGAGATGCAGAAGCGTGTCCTCAACGTGGTTCGCGCCATCAGCGAGCAGGGCGACAACCCGATCGTGAGCATCCACGACCACGGTGCTGGCGGACACCTGAACTGTCTCACCGAGCTCATCGAGGAGACAGGAGGACGCATTGACATTGACGCACTACCCGTAGGTGACCCGACGCTCTCCGCTAGAGAGATCATCGGCAATGAGAGCCAAGAGCGTGTCGGTCTGCTCATCCAGGAGCGTGAATACGCGCAGATGGAGCAGATAGCACGACGTGAGGGCAGCCCTATATATAAGGTAGGCGAGACGACCGACGATGAGCGCCTCCTCTTTAGCACAGAGCGGGAGGGACGCGCTGCCATTGACTTAGCCGTGTCCGACCTGCTGGGGCAGTCGCCCAAGACCGTTATGGAGGACGAGACGGTCGCTCATCAATTTGCACCAGTAAGCTATGACAAAGAGCTCTGGCGCCAATATCTAGACAAAGTATTGACCCTCGAAGCGGTCGCCTCTAAGGATTGGTTGACCAACAAAGTGGATCGCTCCGTGACGGGTCGTGTGGCACAGCAACAGTGCGTCGGTGCACTTCAGCTACCGCTCTCCGACCTCGGTGCTATGGCACTAGACTATGACGGCAAGAGTGGTATGGCTACTGCTGTAGGACATGCTCCTCAGGTGGCACTCATCGATGCTGGGGCTGGCTCTCGGATGGCTATTGCAGAGGCTCTGACGAACATTGTCTTTGCGCCCATCGAGGGTGGCATACGTGGCATCTCGCTCAGCGCTAACTGGATGTGGCCTTGTCGTAACAAGGGCGAGGACGCACGTCTCTATCAGGCGGTGCAGGCTTGTAGCGAGTTTGCCATAGATCTAGGGATTAACATCCCGACGGGCAAGGACTCGCTCTCCATGACGCAGAAGTATCCCGACGGAAAGCAGGTGATGAGCCCAGGCACACTGATCATCACCGCAGCAGCTCCCGTGAGTAACGTCAGGGGCATCGTGACGCCTGAGCTCAAGGCGGCTAAGCAGAGCCGTCTGCTCTACATAGACTTTAGCTTTGCTCCGATGGCACTCGGTGGCTCAGCTTTAGCACAAGCATTGGGACAGCTGGGGGACAGCTTCCCCACGGTCGGTGACACCGACTACTTCGCCACCGCCTTTGAGGCCGTTCAGGAGTTGATCCATAAGGGGTTAGTCCTAGCTGGTCACGACATATCGGCGGGCGGTATGGTCACGACGCTCTTGGAGATGTGCTTCGCCAATACACAGGGCGGCGCTGAGATTAGCCTAGACGCACTCGCCAATGTGGACCTCGTCACAGCGCTCTATAGCGAAAACCCAGGCGTCATCCTACAGGTTTCTAAGGCAGAGCAGGCGAAGCGTATCCTCGAGGAGTACGAGATCGCTTATGCCGACCTCGGTGCACCCACTGAGTCTCGCCTGCTGATGATCCATCAAGAGGGCAAAACGTACGAGATTGACATAGATGCCGCGCGCAAGTGCTGGGCAAACAAATCTTACCTGCTAGACTGCTTCCAGAGTGGCGAAGCTCCAGCTACGAGTCGCTACGAGAACCTTGGCAAGCAGCCCGTACAGTGGCGCTTCCCGCACGCTTTCGCTGGCACTTATGCGGGTCTCGGTCTAGAGCCTCATCGCACGAAAGCCTCAGGCATCAAGGCGGCTATCCTACGTGACAACGGCACCAACGGTGAGCGTGAGATGGCTTACGCACTGCACCTCGCAGGCTTTGACGTGGTGGATGTCCATCTGACCGATCTCATTGAGGGACGCACCGACCTAGCCGACGTTCGCATGCTCGTTTACTGCGGAGGCTTCTCGCACTCTGATGTCTTAGGCTCTGCCAAAGGCTGGGCTGCGGGCATCCTTTACAATGAGCGTGCTCGCAAGGCTATCGAAGCTTTCTACGCACGTCCAGACACCCTCTCACTCGGCATCTGCAACGGCTGTCAGCTTATGGCTCAGCTCGGTCTCCTCGGCAAGGATGCTCAGGGCGAAAGCCTCTTCAAGCTGGAGCACAACGCCTCGCATAAGTTTGAGTCCAACTTCCTAACCGTAGACATCGCCGACACGGGCGCTATCTTGGCACAAGGTCTCGAGGGCTGTCAGCTCGGTGTCTGGGTGGCTCACGGCGAGGGTCGCTTCGTCTGCCCCTCAATACCCGATGAGCAGATCGCAGCGCGCTACCATTACGACACCTATCCCGGCAATCCTAATGGCTCTGAGCGTGGCATCGCAGCGCTTTGCAGTAGCGATGGCCGTCACCTAGCTATGATGCCTCACCCTGAGCGTGCTACCCTCACATGGCAGTGTGGCTTCTACCCCGAGGAGCGTCGCCAGGAGGACCAGGTCTCACCGTGGATACAGTTCTTCCGCAACGGTTACGAGTGGCTCGCCCAGCAGTAGTCCCCGCCACCTAGCCTATGCCTGAGATAAGCCGTGAGCATCTCTGTATCTATGCCTTGACACAGCTCAAGGGCGTATCGCTACAGCTCGCTCGCCATCTGATAGAGTTTGCTGGATCAGCCACAGCACTATGGGCTGATCCACAAGCTCTAGCAAGTCTCAACGGCCACGTCTACACGCATCTCTACCCGCTCCTACGGGATCAGGCTAAGCTTGAGGAAACGCAAGCACTACTACAGCGCACAGCCGACCTCGGCATTCGAATGGTCAGCATCTACGATGCCGACTACCCACCTCTACTCCTACAATGTGCCGATGCGCCACTGATACTCTTTTACCTAGGAGACCTAGCGCCACTCCATGCGGAGCAGACGCTCAGCGTCGTCGGCACGCGCAAGCCTTCGCAGCATGGTGTCGAGGATCTGCAGACGATCATCAGTCACCTGCCCAGCGTGACCGACAGCGTGACCATCGTCAGCGGACTGGCGCTTGGGCTGGACGCTGTCGCACACAAAGCGGCGCTTCAGGCGGGCTTGCCCACCGTTGCTGTGCTGGCACACGGGCTTCACATGATCTATCCGAGCAATCACCGCAACCTCGCTCGCAGCATCGTATCTCACGGCGGAGCTCTACTCTCCGAGTACCCTGCGGGTGTCAAGCCTCAGCGACATCAGTTCGTCTTGCGCAATCGTATTGTGGCGGGGCTTACGCAGGCGACCCTCGTCGGTCAGTCTGCCGAGCGTGGCGGTTCGCTCATCACGGCGCACCAAGCCTTCGACTACGACCGTGCCGTCTACGCACTCCCAGGACGCCCCTCAGATCGCGAGAACGAAGGGTGCAACAACCTTATCTATAACAATATCGCCAAGCTCATAACCTCAGCCACTCACCTCTGCGAAGACCTTGAGTGGAAGAAGCCCGACCATGAGGCGCGCAGTGCCGTCGGCTCCATGTCTCACGAGAGCAGGCTCAATGCTCTGCGTGCTCGCCTAGAGCCTGAGACACGTCCCCTCCTCGACCTACTCATAGAGAGCGGTGATGGGCTCTCAATAGATGCTATCTGTGACCAGACGCTCATGGGCGTCGACGAAGTGAGCTTCCGACTCTTCCTCCTCGAGAGCGAAGGCGCCGTCTCGCTCCAGCCCGACGGGCACTACAAGCTACAGATCTAGCCCCCCCCCATAAACAAAATCAGAAGTCTTGACTAGAGCCCAAAGTTCTAATCAAGACTTCCTTGTAATAACAGAATAGAGTGGTTACTCCTCCTCAAAGTCTACGTACTCGCCTTGGTCTTTCTCAAACTTCTTCTTCGCTATATCCTTCATGTCAAGCTTACCCTGCTGTGACTGTGCATCTGCGGAGCTTTGCTGTGAAGCGGCCGAGTGCCACCCCTTGCGTGGCGCTTTTCGTGACTTAGTGTGCGGGTCAGCCTGCTGTATGTAGCGTCTCACCATCCAGTACAATATACGAGAAGCAAAGCGTCTAATGAGCAGGTACGCAAGCCCTATGACGATGATCAGACCAAGTATGAATTCCATGTATCAGGTGTAGATTAAGGTGTTATTGTTGAGTGGCATCAATAGCGTCCGAATTGCTCTTGATCTGCCGACCGATAGCAAGCGAGACGATGATATAGAGCAGCATCGCTAGGCGTAGCGTACTCGCCACGGAGCCCAGCCACATATAGATACAGCCCGCCGGGACTAGGATAGCGCCCCATGCGATGAGGATGACCGTACCGTGAGATGCTTTCATCTGTGCACCTAGATGCTTCAGCGAGAGCATCGGCACACGGCTCACCATCAGGATACAGGAGAGGAGGAGTAGCCCATAGCTAGTCACTAGCGAAAGCGTATCCACCGCACAGGCGCAAGAGGAGAGCGAGATGCCGATCCACAAGAGCGCAGAGGCGGGCACCGGTAGCCCGCGGAAGTAGTTGCTCGTCCCCGTATCATTATTAAAGAGTGCCAAGCGGTAGGCGGCAAACGGCAGGATCAGGAGAAAAGGTAGCGACATCATCAGAGCCGTAGACGCTGCGTAGCCACTCGCCAAGAGTCTCCCCTCCATCGTGCAGAGAGCTAAGAGTGCTGGAGCTAAGCCAAAGGTCACCACATCTGAGAGCGAGTCTAGGTCAGCGCCTATCGGAGAGGTCGCATGCAAGAGCCGCGCTACCATACCATCAAGCAGGTCAAAGAAAGCACCCACAGCAATCCAGATAGCACCCATCTGGTACTCCTTATAATATAGGATCGAAATGATCGCTGCCGCACCCGAGAGGATATTGCACAGCGTTAGGAGATTGGGGATTAGTCGTTTTATCATGACAACGAGGTTTTGATCTTCATACAGCAAGAAGCGTGCCTACTGGGGCAGATAGCCCAGCGATGTCTCACCGCCCACCACCTCGTCGCCTATCTTGATCGCTATCTCCGTACCCAGAGGCAGGTAAAGGTCGATGCGTGAGCCAAACTTGATGAAGCCGAGGAAGTCCTCGACCGTCACCTCGTCGCCCACCTTCGGGTAAGTGACAATACGACGTGCCACAGCGCCAGCGATCTGACGCTCTAGCACCTCATGGCCACCATCCGTACGGATGATCACCGCCGAGCGCTCATTGAGCACGCTACTCTTAGGAAGAAAAGCCTTGTAGTAAGCACCGCTCTGATGCTCCACATGAGTGATCGTACCATTGCAGGCGACCCAGTTAGCATGTACATTGTAGAGCGACATAAAGATTGAGAGCTTGAGACAGCGATGTCCCAGCAGTTCAGGCTCCTCGACCTCCTCCATGACCACCACCTTGCCATCGGCCGGCGCTACGATGAGGCGTCTATTGGCCGCCTCGCTATTGCTACGCCTGGGGAAGCGAAAGAAGTTTAGCGCTAGCCCCATCACCGTGAGCGACACCAGTAGGGTCAAGATAAATACCCCCTTAAAGGGGACAAAGACAAAGGTTGCCCAGCAAGCCAACGTCAATATGAGGAAGAAAGAGACGAGGAGTCCCACCCCCTCGCGATGTAGTCGTACCTTTTTCATTATGGATTAAGTAGAATAGGAATCGGCAGTAATTATGATAGGCAAAGATACAAAATAGCCCCCAAAGCTCTACCCCACTCCCCCAGCACCTCAAAATAGGAATTAGCCTGTATGCTCTTCAATAGATAAAGCAGGCTTTGTGAAATGACCTTTTCATGAGAGGTGTAAAATAAAACGACCTGCCAATTTGAGCATCGTTGAGAGGCTTGGCAGGTTCTACACAGTGCAAAGGTAATCAAAGCTTTTGGCGTGACAAAACTTTTGGCTAGCTCTCGTTTTGAGAAGAGCTGCCAAGCAATTTGATAAGGCGAGCTTTGATGTTTGCGAAAGTTGTTGTAAGAAGATTTTGTGCGTCTTTTGTTAGTCGAGAGGTATGAGCCATAGCATCTCGCATAGGCTTGTACGTCAAAGCATCCCTAGACAAACAAGCTTTTGATCCTCTATCTCTTTCGGGATCAGATAACTCGGACAGTAGTTGCATGTCGTAATAATATATATCAGTGTCAATTTCTCTTATTCGAATGCTAATTCCAGCCTTATTTTGAGCCTCAATTGCATTTTTTCTCCATTTCTCAATGTTGTTCTGCTTGGAAGAGAGAGGAATCTGTTGTTCCTCAATATACCTTCTGAGAAGATTTTCTGCTAAAAAGCATTCTCCATACGCAGGCAAGTTGAATTTTGCATCTGGCTCTAAATCCTGAATCCAGGCATCTATTTTGCGTTGAGTTGTAGGCTGGACTCCGTTAACAAATCCCCTTGAAAGCTCGTCAAATAAAGCCTTGGATTTCCTCTCCCGAGTAGTCAGGGATGTTGTATTATCGGGATCTCCGTCCTGCTTTAATTCTAGACGCCATTTATCCCAATCATTAATAATACTTGGCATCACCTCTTCTTTGAGGCACTCTAGCAAGGCTTTGTATTTGTCATCATTGGGAATAACTCCTTCACGACTGCTTGTAAATCTATCTTTTTCATCATCTAAGTCATTGTAGTGTATCTGCCCATATAGGTAGTTTTCCACCACTCGACTGAAAGAGATATGTCTCAAAATGTCTTTTTCCCTCAGTCGTCCATTGACATATAAATCCAAGCTAACCTTTTCTTGAGCTCCTCGAATAGTCAACATTGAAGGTTTTTGAATAGAAGCAATAAAGCCTGAGATGGGAAGTTGATTTACGTCAAAAGTTTTGGTTCTAAACTCAGGGGTTGCCTTTTCTTCAAGCCTTACAATATATTCGTCTTTGGTTTGTTCGTTTATTTTCCAGAGAAATTGAGTGTTGTTTATCAGCTCTTGCAGGTCATTTATTGTAACATCTACCTCGTTTAGAGTTATGCAAAAGCTTGGATCAAGCAACGAAAACCGGAAGGACAAAGCGATCTGCTGGCGAATATATTCAATTTTATTCCGAATACCCTCATTAATGTCTTCAAATATGAGGATTGTGCCAGAGCCCTCCGTTATAAAAGAAGATGTATACTTTGTGAGTATAGAAGGAGGGAGTACACCTAGCTTATAACCAGAAGAAGGTATATCATCACTAATAGCCTTATCCAGCGACGAATTGTCTATAACACCTCCAACCCAATCTGAACCACACGCCTTCGTTATCACGGAGATCTTTTTAGCACACGACAAAAGGGCGAGCTTTCCAATGCCCTTGCGACCGATAAAGGGTCGACCATCTGGCGTTTTTGAATCGCCTGATTGGCGCTTTGAATATCCTATTTTCAGAAATTTGTCTTGGAAATCTTTAGAAGTCATCCCAATGCCATCATCTCTGATAATCAATAAACTCTTGTCGCGATCTATCGTAATAGAAACACGCTTGGCATCTGCATCCCAAGCATTAGATATAGCCTCGCCCAATATGGTGATGAAGCTTCTGTAAAGGTTTCGTCCTAAGTGATTGAGGACACTTAATGAAATGTTGAATGTATAGGAAGTATTCATACGGCGTTTTTACTGTGAAATAGATGCTTGATAATGCTATTACCAATAACCTCTCCTAACTTCGGAGGAACGGCATTACCAATGTATCTTGAGGCTTTAGTTATAGAAACGTCTTTTTCGTCAGAAAAGAACTGATAGGACTTGGGAAAAGTCTGGAGTAATGCGGCTTCTCTTATAGAGATAGCTCTATCTTGCGTTGGGTGTCCAAAACGACCATTACCATACCCAGTACAGAGAGTTGTCATTGTGGGTGCAGGCTTCTCCCATACCATTCTCCCATATACACTACCAAAGCTTTTGCCATTTTCTCTCTTATGACACTCTAGACGTAAGTCTTCTGGCCAATCTTGCCAACCACCTCCATAAGGGGTGCGTTGGATACGTTTTAGATTGAGTGGAGACAATGACTTGGATCGATGAAGGGGATCGTACCTGTCAACCTCCCCAGCTCTAAGAGCGGGTAAGTCCCCAATAGCATCTTTTACTGTGAGGTAATTCGATGGCTTATGAGTCGGAGGAATCAGACTTATCTCACCAAACTTAGATGCTAACAGGACCAAACGTTTTCTATTTTGAGGGATTCCATAATCTGGACAGAATATCTTATTCATATAGACGAAATAGCCTTCGTCTTTCAACAAGGAGACAAAGTCTTCTAAAACGGGTTTTTCCTTAAAAGTCAAAATCTGAGAGACGTTCTCCATCGTCACCAGATCAGGCTGTACTTCTTTTACTAAACGTCCAAATTCGTACAGCAAATCATACTTGTTAGGATCTTTCTTCTTGCTCTTGAATGCATAAGAAGAAAATGGCTGACAAGGAGCACAGCCTGCTAAGACTTTAACATCCGTTTCTGCTAGAAGCGTTGAAACTTCTTTGCCCGAAACCAACCGAATGTCCTTGTAGATAAACTGAGCATTGTTATTCCTTTCATAGGCGAAAGCACAGGTTTGATCAAGGTCATAGCCAGCCAAGATTTGAAGTCCTGCCTCTCTAAGACCATAGCTCAGTCCTCCTATGCCACAAAACAAGTCTACTACACCTATTCGCATTACTACTGCAAGCTCACTTATCAACAGGATTAGGATCCTTTTCGCAAAGGTACGATTTTCCTCCTTGTAAGAGCAACTGGTTGAGAAGCCGTAGATTCAACTCTACAAATCTCACGAGTAACGATCCAACGTGTAGCCCGCTACAGGAATGCACCGACAAACTGCGCTGCTACAAGACAGGTCGCTCGAGTGAGAGCGTCGCTGCGCTTTCGGTGCGTACGGGCTTGACCCGATCACCAGCCGAGAAGGCATACGAGATGGTCAGCGCCAGTCGCCGACGTGGCGAGAGATCGAGACGAAGCTGCTCGGTCGTATCCCCCATCCTCATCGTGAGCCGATCCCGACTATGGAGGAGATTGCTCAGCGAGAGACTGAGCTGCAGCTGATCGTGTAGCAGTGAGGCATAGCAACCTAAGTCCAGGCTATAGCGACCGCCGAGCGTGTAGCCGAGCTGCTGACGAGCCGTCTCACCACTGAAGGCTACGCTCAGGCCAACCACCTTGGTGATGGTAAACTGATGCGTTGAGGTGCCACCCACCGAGAAGCTTTGTACCGACCGCCCAGGCATTTGCTCTTGATCATAGCGTAGGTAGAGGATATTATTCGTTCGCCAGAAGGGGAAGAGACTCTTATTGAACGTCCCCGATGCGTAGTGGCTCCAGCGACTCCCCACATTGCTCGGCTGTGTATAGTAAAGGTCGGGAGCACTCTCGTCCTTATAGGTCATAATCTGAATGATGTTGCGACCATAGCGCACCCGATAAGTGAACTGCCAGTCACGGTTGAGGAAGTAGTTGACCTCTGCCTCGTCAAAGGTTTCCTGCTTAAGGCGCTGGTTACCGATGCTGTAGAGATTCTTCGTCAGGTAAGTCGCCACGGGCGAATAGTAACCGTAGTTGGGTAGCGAGAAGAAATGGCGGTATGCCACGCCTATCCCCGAAGCCTTCGCGGGGTTAAGCATATACTGCAGGAGCAGGTTCGGATAAAGCCCACGATTTGGTACAGTGTAGTCGTTCTGCGCATTGAGTAAGTCTCGGTAGTGCACCACCGTCGTCTGATAGCGCAAGCCCGCCTGTAGGTAGAGCCGCTGGGTCAGCATCTTGCTGTACTCTAGATAAGGCGATAGGTCAAAGCCAGAAATCGCAAACTGCCGATGAATAATCTGAGGCAACGTGCTACTGCTCACCCCGCCCGCATCGTTGTCGTCCAGCCCATAGTTATAAGAGAGCCCACCTGTGAGCTGATTGCCTCCTGCAAAGACCAGTGTAGCTCTTGGGTGAAAGGTCAGATAGTGCGTCCTGCTCTTGCTCTCTGCCAGCTCCCCCTCATTGGTCGAGTAGTAAGCCGATCCGTCGCTCTGCGAGTGGCTATAGCTCACTGTAGAGGCGATGCCCAGTCCCTCGCATACGGCCAACCGTGCGGCATAGCTCACACCGCCATTGAGGTTCAGGATGCGCTGGTCGTACCCTTGTGTCAGGAGCGTTTGCCCTGCGCCATCCTCTAGGAGCGTCTCCTCTTTGGGACGGTCGTACATCACACCGCCAAAGACACCCAGCGTGTGCTGCTTATTGATTTGATACTTAACGCCGAAGTTGTCCAGCACGGCATAGTCTCTCTTCTTGCTGTCGCTCATCGTGGTGACGAGACTAGAGGCTTCGCCCTGGCGCTTGTTTTGTCGCTCATACAGCGTAGTGTAGCGTCCCCCGCCACCACGTAGCGTGTTGTATAGCGAGACACCAGCCTTGGTGTACTGTAGGAAGAGCGTGGGCCCCACATCGACAATGCCTCTCTGGTCAAACTGCGTCCGCAAGCTCACCGATCCGAGGAGTCCCGCCTCAGTCCTTAGCGTGATGTAGATGATTCCGCCCTTGATCTGCTGTCCTAGCGAAACGCCTGGATTAGGCACCACCTCAATGTGGTCTATCATAGAGGTCGGTATCGAGTTCAGTTGCTGCAGCGTAATCTGCTGGTCTCCGATGTAGATGAGGTTGTCCTCCTTGCCGTTGAGTAGGAGCTGGTTACCAGTCACCTCAACGGAGGGAATGAAGCGCAAGGCTTCCAACATAGACTTTCCCTTAGTTACGGGGTTGCCCTTAAACTGTACACGGATATTGCCATTCGACTGTAGCTTCGTGTGCTTGGCGACCACCTGAACCTCAGAGAGCTCAACTCTGTTTTCCTCTAGTGTGAAGTCCAACTGCGTGGTAGGCTGAGTGATCGTCACCCTCTGTTGCTGCGTCTTGTAACCGATACAGCGCACCTCTATGAGATAGGTTCCACAAGCGGGCAAGCGTAGCGCATAAGCTCCCTGCGCATTGCTCACCGCTCCACCTATCAACTGCTCATCTAACAGTTTGTACTCAATCGTAGCGTAGGCTATCGCCTCGTGACGTACGGAGTCCATAACGACGCCACTGATCTGACAAGGAGATGTCTGCGCCGAGACGGATAGTGCGACAAGTAATAGCCCCGTCACGAGGAGGGCTTTGCGGATGAGGGTTGATAATAGACGTTCCATTTGACAATTGTTGTTCTGTTAATTTCTACTCTGACAAGGTTTCGGGTATAGCTTCTTGGTCTTTCAGTTTATATGGTGTAGCGTGTATAGGTACTCCCATTGCTTGCGCAGTGTTGGGATAGAGAGTTTATCAATCATCGCTCCTTCGAAAGAGAGCCCTAGGTAGAGGTGGTGAAAGGTCTCTGCGAGCATTGTCGTATCTGTGTCGGGACGTATCTCGCCACGCTCCTTAGATAGGTTGATCGCCTCGCTCCAAGCCTCTATCTTTTTCGCTTCGTACTTCTGCACTTGCTCGCTCCAGGTCTCGTGATGATCTTTTAGGTACAAGATGAAGCTCATAAAGCTGGCAGACGTAACACGCACATCGACATCCTTGAGGAAATAGGTCATCCGTCGCTCTATGAGAGCCAAGCAGTTGTCCATAAAATCCTTGAGAGGCGTCGGACTAGTCAAGTACTCCTCACCATAGTCCACCTCCTCGAGGAATGCGTCAATGAATTGGTCAGCAACATGCTTGAACAGATCCTCCTTGCCACTGAAATGATGAAATATAGCACCTCGAGTGACCTGAGCAGCGCGCTCAATATCTGTAAAGCTGACAGCATCGTATCCCTGCGCTAGGAAGAGCTTAAAGCTCTCCCGGACTATTGCCGCTTTCTTTTTAGTCTCTTTTCCTTCCATGGCGACGAAATAAATACATACCGGTCGGTTCTTTTCCTTCTGGGTGCAATATTACAAATAAAAAACGAACTGACAAAACGTACCCCTGTGGTTCAATTTCGCAAATCTTATAAAACACGAATCAATTCACTGATGTATAGCGACTTGTAGGGACGAACGGCTCGTGCGTCCGTTCGGTCAAAGGTTACAGCGTCTGTTGGTTTCAACGGAAACTCGTTAAAGCCACGATGCGGTAATGCAACAGAACGACGTCTTGCTTTGAGACAACTACTCGCCTACCCTATTCCTAGTTTCATACGGGTGAAACTAGAGTTTCGTACCGAAGAAACTAGAGTTTCGTACGGAAGAAACTAGAGTTTCGTACGGAAGAAACTAGAGTTTCGTACGGAAGAAACTGGTGTTTCGTGCGGGAGAAACTGGAGTTTCATCCTAGTGGCACTGATAGTTAGCTCGCTTTGCTGGATCTTTTGTACCTTTGGCATGAGGAAAGCAACGTAAGTGCGGAAAATCGTCCAGTAAAGTGCTCGACCTGCCACACTTACGCTCGTAACCTCCTCAATAACTAAATTATAAATCTCTTAAAATTACAGATGACTATGAAGAGAGAAGTTGTAAACGAACAGGTTCCCTCCGGCTATCCCATCTGCACCTCCGAGAGCTGTAGCGAGCGCACGCATTGCTTGCATGCGCACTTCGCATCTCAGGTGCTAAGTGGAGAGCGTACCTTCACACTGATCAATAGCCACCACCCCCAATATCAGGAGGGGAAGGCTTGCGAACTGTACCGCTCAGACAGCCCCGAGCGCTATGCTAGAGGACTAACCAGAGCAATGGGTGAGATGAGCCACAATAACTATGTGGCATTTACCGACTACCTGATCGCAAAGCACGCGAAGACACAGTTCTACCGTATCAAGCGTGGCGACATCCCGCTCTCACCAGCGGAGCAGGCGAAGCTACAGGCGTTACTGCGTACTTATGGTTGTACGGGCGAGGAGCCTTTTGACAGCTACGAGATGCGCTACACTTGGTACTGATCCTAGGACGTAGACGAGACTGTTGCATAAAGGCGAATCGCTGTGTTGCTTTCGGGATTCGGCTTCGGTCACATACGGAGGTATGCTCCCTTCAGACCTCACCCTCAGCGCCTTGCGCTTCATCCTTTCTGCAAAGTCTAGACAATCTTGCAAGCAAGATTGTGAGACTGTTGACTTTTGCAACAGTCTCAGACAAATGTAAGTAGCCCGCTGTGGGACGCACGGATAGCGTTTCTACAGCGGGCTACTGATTAGTATGCGGTGGTGTTACTGCTGGGTGAGGCTGATGCGGAGAGCGACGCCAAAGGAGGTATTGTTCACGGGGAAGGAGGCGGTGCTCACGAGCGGGTGATTCATATTCCAGTCGAAGTAGCCTCGTATGGTGAGCATACGGCTGAGGGCGTAGTCGGCACTGAGCTTAATGACGTGCGCCACATTGCCATTGGTCGCCTGCGTAAAGGCTTCCTGAATCTTGCGAATGAGCATCGAGGAGTGATTGTACGAGTACTCGCAGCGCAGGGTCATAGCACCGCCCGAGGCAAAGAGCGGATTCTCCTTTTTGCCACCCTGCGACTGTGCTCCCGTGCGCTGAGGTGCCCGACGCTTGATGCCGATGAGCTTGCTGAAGTCATCGATCTTGTAGTTGAGCCCGACGGAGATCTCGTTGCGGCTGTTCTCAATGACCTGGAAGGAGGTGAGGTTGAGCATTAGGTCTCGCGACTTATTCCAGCGAGCGTTGAGTCCCAATCCACTTTGCAAGGTCATCTCTACGCCAATGAGTGGTGCGAAGGACTCACGAATGGAGACCTGCGTGATGTCGTAAGGCGAGGAGGCGACACGACGCATGCCATTTGCTCCGCCCGTGGCACCGTCGGCGGGCATCTCTATGTAGCCCATGCGTAACTGCTGCTCAATCGGTTGCCAGGAGATGAAGGAGTTGTAGTTCGCCACACTATAACTATTGCGATAGGTGTGGGAGAGGGAGAAGTTGCGGAAGAGGTCTGCCAGTGCGGGAATCTTAGTTAGCCCCGTATAGGTGATGCTCCAGTTGGGGAGGGTGCGCCAGATCGAGTGGAATGGCGTCGCTCCGTCTAGACCACGAGCCGTATAGGCAGCGATGAAGGCGGGGATCAGTACGTCGGGACTATTGGGGCGCACCTCGGGGGCGTCTGCTCCAGCGATAGCGTTGTACTGGTTGGTCAATCGCTGCACCATCTCCTGCTGATAGCTGAGGAGATTGTCGAAGGTGGCAGTCTTGTAGCCATTGCTGGCATTGGCACTGGCGAAGAAGCCCTTGAGTCCGATGGTTCCGGCGGTAAAGGTACCGCTGTAAGTCTCGGGAGCGCCTTCAAACATATACTGCGTCTGCACCGCTCTATTGGTGTGATAGTCCCAGGTAAGCGTCACTTTGAGGTCTTTGAGTGGCTCGAGGTTGAGACGTGCCGTGGCATCTTCGGAGAGGGAATACATGGCGGGGTTGATGTTTTCCGCCTGCTTGAGGAGCCAACCACGCTGTGCCGCCTCACGAACATAGTCATTGTCTGTAAAGCCAAAGGCAAAGGCAAGGCCTGGAGCCATGACTCCCTGCATCGGGTAACCCTGCCCGCCTGCAGCCTTGATGTCGGGAAGGAAGCCAGGCAAGTGCAGCGACGAAGTGCGGGTGTAGGTGAGCGAGATGTCGCGCAGGAAGGTCAGCAAGGAGATACCCGCATCAATGTATGGGTAGAGACGCTCCATGCGCATCTCACGAGCTTTGTCGGCAGCGTAGACGTTGACCCGGATCGTGACGGAGTCGGTGCCTGTGACGGTGATGCTGTTGGGATTGACCACGGCATACTTGACGGGGTAGTTGTGTCCGAGCGAATCCTTAGCGGTCACCTCAGGCTTAGCACTGCCGAGCTGGTGGTTAATGGTAATCGTCGTGTCGGGGCGCAGGACCACCTCTTTGGTAAAGCGCAGTGGCGCAGGCTTCTTGCGCTGTGAGGCTGCGGAAGCTTTGTCCTGTGTCTCTTGATCTGAGCGACTAGCACGAGTATCTCGGCGAGCGACGGAGCGGTTGTTTCGGTTGCTGCTCTTGTTCTGTCGCTTCTCGTAATCTTTGTACCAGTCGAACTTGCGGTAGAGCGTTTGGAAGAGGATGTTGACCCGTCCATCGAGTTTCATCTGGTTGCGCACCACGTTACCCATGGAGGCGCCCTGCTGGGTTAAGGCTCCACGGTCCCAATTGTACGAAGCCATATAGGTGGCGGTGGCTGAGACGAAGTCCATAAAGGGAATGAGGGCGAGCGGGAGCGTGTAGGTGGCATTGGCAGTCTGGTTGTACTGCATCGGGAACCCCCAACTGCGTATGCTCTGCCAGACGGAGTCGCGCCATAGCGTGTAGTCATCGGGGGCTAGCTCACGATTGACCTGTACGTGAGGCTCTACGATGCGGGCGTTGGTGCCAGAGTTAAAGGAGAGCTTGAGGTTGGTCGTGGGGTTCCAGACAACGTTTGCGGCACGCTGCCAGACGAAGTTCTGCACGAAGGTAGCTGGTAGCGACCAGTCAGCCACCGCTCCTCCGCCAGGCATGAGGTTGCGCACCTGATGCTCGCTGTAGTTGCGCAGGATGGAGCTGTTGAAAGCAAGTCGTGAGGGGAGATAGTTGATCTGATAACCTCTCAGCGTCGAGGTGACCGTGCGGACAGCCTCGGAGGCGTTCTTACCTTGCTGGAGCTTGTCAAAAGGCTTCCACGGAGCCACCACGGGCGTATACTGATACTGCGCCGTAGCTTGCCACGTACGATTGCGGTCGTAGACAATCTCGGGGCTGTTCTTCTCGTCCCAAGACATTGAGTAGCCAAGCGTAATGTTGGCTGGGTCGTACGGCATCGGGGTCTTGCTCTGTATGTTGACCCCCACATTGGAGAGCGACAGCGCATGAGCCTGGGTACGTGTCAGCGTCATCGTCTTGATGGAGTCACGTACCGACTCGTTGGCAGCATTGTCGAGTGCCTCCGTGAGGAGCAGGTCTTGGTCTAGCGGGTTGTACTGCGGACGGATTACTTCGTCTTGATAACTGTAGTAGAGCGGTATGCGCACCTTCGCTTTCTCGGGGAAGAACTTACCCAGCTCCACCTGCGTCGAGAGGTTGAGGAAGCCGGTATCCTCTAGCGGTCTCTGCGCGAGTGACTGATCGAGTGCGCCAAAGCCCGCCGTACGGTAGGAGCCTCGGGCGCTAAACGAACCTAGATCGCTCAGCTGCACCTGCAGATCGGCATTGGTTGCCCAGCCGCCCTGCTCTTGGTACTCGCTCAGGCGTAGCTCATTGACCCAGATCTCGGCACTCTTGATCTGGCCAGCGCTGTTTCGCACACCGATCATGATGGTCTTGACATTGCTCAGCGAGGGATTACCCATCACGGTGACGGTGTTGCGTGGACGCTCAGCGTCGGGCACCGAGTAAGGCGTGTAGAGATCCGTCTCGCCATTAGCCTGCGCAGCGTTGCGTCGCATCTTGAGCCCCGTGAGGAGGTCAAAGCGGAAGTCTACCTTGTTGTCCTTTGGCCAAACCATCTCTCGGTCCTTAGCATTGTCACTGTAAGTGCCGAAGGGGGTCAGCTCAAGGGGAACGCTGTACTCGTAATAGTTGTTCGTGTAGTCAGAACCTAAGCGGAGGAAAGCGGTCATCTCGCCATTGCCCGTGGGCGTCCCCTCCTCGGGGAGCTCCTCGGCATGGACAAATAGCTCAATGCGCTTGTAGCGACGTAGGTCTAGTCCCGTATTCTTGTAGACAGCTCGGGCATCGCCTGGAGCTAGTCGCTTGATGCGTAGGCTGAGCGACTGCTCGTTCTGACGAATGGCTTGCGCCTGACTGGGGCTGACGCTACGAGAGACGCCCGGCGGAAGGATATAGTTGATCGGCTTGCGGTCACCGTTCTCCTCAATATTGACCGTATTGACCTCCATCGTGCCATTAGATATAGGTGTGACAGCGGGAGCGTGTAGCGGGCGGTCATACTGTCGCCACTCGCCACGCACCATCTTGAAGGTACCGAAGCGCAAGACCACAGGCTTGTCCCACTGCGTCAGGTAAAGGCGCATGAAGCGAATACTCTTGAGGTCGGCTATGCCCCCTACCCTGCGGGTCGGCTCTCGTACGGGGATCTTGAACTGATACCACTTGACCGTCTCTTGCTTGCCGTTGGCTAGCTTCACATTGACCGAGCGCTCGTCAACGATGTAGTTGCGCCCCACCTGCATCTCGGCAGGCGAGAGCGCTATCTCGTACTCGAAGTAACGCTCCTGCTCGTTGAGTGTGTTGTCTTGGTTGATGTCCTCCACATCAGGTACGACACGGCTCGCCACGCTGTAGGAGCCCGTCTCATTGGTTGCCTCAGCACTATTGCCCTCGACCCCGTTGTAGTACTTGTATCGCTCGAGGATCGGCGACTGTAGCTGGTCATATCGCTCATCACGGTAGTGGCGGAAGCTATCACCCGCCGGGTCATTCAGCGGACTCATCGGATCGCCCTGCCACTGCTCGAGCACTTCGCCCGACACCTTGCCACGGATTGCGGAGAGATAGTTGGCATAAGCGGGGAAAGCTTTCTCCTGCTCAGAGCTTAGTCCATTGAAGCCCACATCTTGCTTGCTACGCGCCCCAGCAGCATTGTCAAAAGAGTAGCCAGCCGTCTGACGAATAGGCACGCGCCCCCAGACCGTCTCAATGGTTGCCGAAGGGTCATCGTTGAGCGGCATACCATTCTCAAAGAACTTCTTCTCATCCTTCAGCACCTCCTCCGACACCTCGCCCAGGTTGAAGAAGAGCTTGCCACTCGTCGGTGCCGTCTCAGGATAGATGAAGGGATCCATCATCCAGAACTCGATGTACTCAATATTGGCTGCCTCAAAGTCGCTCTGGTCTATCTTGCGCATCATACCGCCCCAGTTCTCCATCGGGTTGGCGAGCTTACCATCGCTACCGACCTGATCGCTGTTGAGGTTGTACGGACCACGCTCATTGGGATAGTAAGCGAGGCAGAGCGTCTGGAGGTAAGACTGCTGAGCAAAGTTCTCATCTCTATAGGGGAATAGCTCCGCCATACGCACCTCTCGCGAGTAATGGTTCGAGAGCATGTCGGGATTGTTCCGCAAGTAAGAGGGTGTCAGCGAAGAGCCAGCACGGTTTAGCATTGGGTCTATGTAAAACCAGTTGAGCAAAGCTCGCCGATTGCCGTAGCGCAGATCATTGACCATTCGAGCCTCGGGGAAGAGGTCCGCCGCCCCGTCCGCTGGGTCGTGCCACGGCGTAGAGCTGAGCATCCAGGCGTAAGGGTTCAGCAAGTCAATGCTACTTTGCGAAGTCTCGAAGTCGTCAATATAGCTATGTCCCTTGGTGTAGCGCCCCTCGTAGTGCCCTGGGATCAGGTGGGCAAACTCCATATTGAGCGCAATCTCCGACGGCTTGGTCAAGTCTAGGAGCGGAATGTAGTCAAGGATACGCGTCAGCCACTGAGACTCGGTGCGCCACGAGAGATTAAGTCCCCAAAGGCTGTTTTGCATTGACTCACGTCCCATGGCAGGCTTGGCAGTCAGTGGCATCTCGCTGAGATACATGAAGGTACCGCCCAGCGTTAAGTTTGGCGTAAAGTGATAGTTCAGGTCCAGTCCCAGCACCGTCTTGCGCTGCAAGTTGAGGAAGCCCCTATTCTCCAGAGAGACATCGACACGCGTGCCACTGTTGAGGATTGCCTCGTTGAGGATCGTGACGGTACCCATGGCGTAGTTGACCGTATAGTCCACATTCTCCACGAGCGTCGCCCCACCAGCCGTCACACGCACCGACCCTGGGGTCACATTCATCGCCCCGAGCGAGATCTGCCCGCTATTTGCCGCTTGGTACTCGCCTCGCAAGATAAACTTATCGCGCTCGGCCACTTGCTGCGCTGCGACCATCGTCGTATCGTAAATCTCACGATAGACGTATCGCTCGGCAATGGTGGGGTCGCCTATCTGCTCCGCCAAGTAACTACCAAAAGGCTCCGTAGAGGTAAAGATGACGAGACCACGCTCCGCATCAACCGTATAGCCTGGGACAAAGTCAAAGACTCCATCGGGGTGTGGCTCATTGCGCGAATCTAGACGATCCATCCCCAAGACCCTTGTAAGGAGCTGCCCCGCCACCTTGCCCTCATTGATATAAGGTACAGCGGTGCCAGTGCTATCGTTGCGGTAGAAGACATCGAGCTTGAAGTTCTCCGCCTTAAGATTGTAAACGCTGCTCCCAAGGCTGTAGACGTTGCGCATCATAAACTGCCAGTAAGGAGCCGTCGGGGTCATCGATGCGCCCTTGAGTAGCTTAACAAAAAGATTGTCCGCCGTACGATCCGAGCGGTCCGAGCTAAACTCACCCACCTGATAGACCTTGCCCTGATAAGTGTACTCAAAGGCTACACCCACCACCTCATCCGGCTGGAGACGCACCTGCAGCGAGAGCGTCCCGAGCTGGTCATTGATGCGGTACTCATTGGCATTCAGACGGCGAGCGCTCTCTATCTTCGCATAGTCATCACCGCCACGCAGCTGTCCCTCTAGCAACTGGCTCACCTGATCCACTTGGCGCAGAGCCGGCTGTCCGAGCAGCCAGCTGTAGAGCGAGTTCGCCTGATTGGCAGGCAGTCCCTGCGTCGATCCATTCGTCGTGACGCCACGAGCCGCCACACGCTCCGCCTCACCTAGGTCGGTAAAAGCGACAATGTTGCGAGCCTCGTCAAAGTTGCCCCGCTTATTGGTCACCCACACCTCGATGCGGTTGATCTTAACGCCCGAAGAGATAAAGGGCAGCGTAGACATCGCCTTGTTGTAGTGGTCGCGGAAGTAGTGCCCTAGGTAAAAGTGCCTATTCTCGTCATACTTATTGGCCGAAAACTCAAAAGGTGTCGTCTGCGCTCCACGATCTGTCGAGACACGCTTCGTCTCCGCCTCCTGCTGGCTCACGACGAAGTCCACGTCAAGCTTGCCAAATTGCAGTTTGCTGTGGATACCGAAGAGCGACGCACCGCCCTGTATCAGCGAGTTCTTTGACTGTAGCGACACATTGCCCGCCTCTAGCACCTTGATTATGTCATCCTCCTCGCCCTCGTAGGCTAGCTTGAGCTTCTTACTGTCAAAGTCAAAGGTAGCCTGCGTATTGTAGTTTAGGTTAAAGTTGAGCTTCGTACCCACCGACGCCTGCACATTAGCCTGGATCTTCTGATCGAAGTCAAAGAAGGTATGTCTCCGTGAGCGAATCGGTATGGAGGGATTGTCCGTGGCATTGCTCTTGACACCCATCGACACCTCCGCAGAGCCTTGTGTCCGCACCCGTACGCCACCTGGGCCAAAGATCTTCTCCGCAGGGCCTAGCTCGAAGCCAAAGTCAAACGGATTGAACCCCTTGCCCTGCTGCTCCTTCTCATCTTGCGCTGCACGCTCCAGGAAGTAGCTCTGCACACCATTGCGCTCCACATAGGCAATGTACTGCTCCAGCGTGTAGGGGATCGGCGTGCCCACCTGCTTGCCACCAATCTTGGTGACCAGCAGATAAAGCCCCGTGGCGGGATTGTAGACGAACTCATGCGTCACCACGCTCGGTGTGCGCAGATCTAGAGCCGACTCCTGCTCGAGCCACTCATACGACTCAGGCGCTGTCGGCTGCACAGGGTAGCGCAGACTATCCGGTTGCGCAGGATGCTCCGTAGCAGATACCGAGAGGGCTGGCATAGCGAGCAATCTCACCACACCCACCAATGCGCAGAGCAACGCCAGCCATGCACATAGTATCCTGCGCCTAGGGACCATCTAGTGTCTGTCTATAATTATAGAGTCAGTTATGTAACGCTCGGGCGCTCGTTTTGTTGTACCAAAGCCTCTAACCCTCTAATCTCTAAAGTCTAACGTCTAACCTCTAACCTCTAATTTCTAACCTCTAAGATCAGAGCTGCGCCAGCGCCTGCTTGATCACCTGCTCGACAGGTGTGTCGGGCTTGACAGTCATAATCTGCTTCACCACCTTGCGCACATTGGCCTCCGCAAAGCCCAGCATCTTAAGTGCCGAGATCGCCTCCTCAGCCACCTCACGAGCTGCCCGCGAACCGATACCCGCCGTCACATCGTCACGATCCGTCAGCGTCTCGGGGAGCTTGCCCTTGAGATCTACGATGATGCGCTGTGCTGTCTTGAGTCCTATGCCCTTGACCATCTTGAGGCGCTTGTCATCGCCACTTTCGATCACCTCCGCCAGCTCCAGCGGTGCCAGACTAGAGAGGATCACACGAGCCGTAGCGGGGCCAACGCCAGACACGGTGATCAACTTCGCAAAGAGCGCCTGCTCCTCCCTCGTGTAGAAGCCGTACAGGTCACACACCTCTCCCTGACGCATCACCTCCGTGATCCAGAGTCGCACAGGAGCCTCACGCTCCAGCCCATGCAGCGTATCATAAGTAGAGAGCGATATATTGACATCGTAGCCCACCCCGCTACAGTCCACATAGGCATTGGTCGGTGTGAGCGTATCTATCGTGCCACGCAAGTATGCAATCATAATCGTAGTATCTAGAGGTAAATCACCGCAAAGTTAGTGGTAATTAACCAAAGGGTACGAAGCCCCCAGAGTTTCATCGGGAGAAACTCCAGTTTCATGCGGGAGAAACTCTAGTTTCATGCGGAAGAAACTCTAGTTTCATCGGTAAGAAACTCTAGTTTCATGCCCATGAAAATCCATTTTCATGCGGAGGAAAATCCGATTTCCTCGGTAGGAAATCGGAAATATCCACCGAGGAACGGACAAATTCTTCGGAACTTCGAAATCATTCTTCCGAAGTTTCATTTCATTCTTCCGAACTTTCATTTCATTCTTCCGAACTTTTATATCCCGCCTCCGTGGGAAATGTTCGTTTTCCAGCCTTGGAAAGTTTGCTTTCCACCGTTGGGAACATCTAGTCTCTGGGAAGGGGCGCTACGCCTGTACCGACGAACATATAGAATAAGGGAGGAGATACACCAAATACGGTATCTCCTCCCTCGCATTGTAGAGACTACTATGAGAGCTGTCTCAGAGGCTTAGACGGTAAGGTGCCTGTCTGGCATCATTACTCTTTGATCAGTAGCTGTGACTGACTACCTACTCGTAGCAGATAGGTGCCTTGGCTGAGCGCGTCGGTGTAGAGGACGGTCTCAGTCTGCTCTAGAGTCATCTGCAAGACGACCTCTCCCTGCATAGAGGTTAGGTAGGCTGTCTGACCGATACACTCTGCTGGTACCGTGATGACGATACGCTCTGCAAAGGGGTTAGGATAGACAGCTAGCTCTGCCTCAGAGATCTGAGAGATAGCATTTACCTTCTTGAAGGTAGCCTCGACCTTGAGGTCTTGGTCGCCTAGAGTGACGATGAGCTTATTGCCCTCGATCTTCGTATCGGCACCAGCGACGGCGGGCTTGCCATTGACCATCCAGTGGTCTAGCTCATAGCCCTCCTTAGGTGTAGCGGTAAAGGTGATGACTGCACCCTGCTCTACCTGATCCTTGCTCTCGATAGCCTTAGCCTCGGTACCAACCGTTGCTGCGATAGTACCACCCTCACCAGCGGTAAAGGTGACGGCATGCTGAGGCTTCTGAGGAGCCTTATAGACGGCCTTAACCTCTGTATCTTCGTTGATCGCAAGCTCGCGTAGGCGGAGCGGATTGTATTTGTCGCAGGCCTTTTTCGTATTGTTGACGAGCCAATGCTCCAGCGTGTAGCCCTCTGTGAGTGTTACGACAAAGGTCACTTCAGTACCTGCAGGCACCTGCTCGCCAGACTTGATGTAGACATCCTTGTAGCCGTTGAACCCTTCGTCCTTGAGGTAAGAGGCAGTCATCTTGCCACCCTCACTGACAGCATCAAAGGTTACGGTACATAGCTTTGCCTTGTTGCATACCACGGCGACAGTCATATCTTCCTTTGCCGTAACGGTCAGCATCTCGAGCTTGACAGTAGGAGTCTTGGTACCGTTGTATGTCCAGTGATCAATGGTGTAGCCCTCCTTAGGAGTAGCTAGGAAGGTGATCATATATCCCTCCTCAACCTTATCTCCAGGCTTGACATTGATACGTCCAGAGGCTTGCGTATCATAATAAGCGACGAGCGTACCCCACTCATTCTCCTTGGTATAGTTGATCGTGCAGAGCTTAGCAGGCTTGTCCTCCTTAAAGGTTACATGTACCTTGAGAGCTTCACGAACAGAGCGAGTGAGTTCTGGCTTACCAGCGAAGAATTGTTGAGGCTGATCATTGACAGTCCACTGATCAACAAGATAGCCACTCTTTGGCTTTGCGGTGAATGTGACTCGGCTGTACTGAACGATGGCATCACCACTCGAAATGGTCTTATGAGCCGATCCCTCAGCTACAGTAGCTACGATAGTACCACCCTCACCAGCAGTGAAGACAACGGGGAAGGTGACTGGAATCTTCTTGAAGGAGACCTCTACCTTGAGAGGCTTATTGCCAAGGCGCTCCTGTATCTCCTTCTTGCCAGCATAGCGCGTGACGACCTCTCCATCTATACGCCACTGATCAACCTCATACCCCTTACTAGGAGTAGCGGTAAATATAATGTACGAGCCCTCATCGAGCTTAGATCCAGAGTCAAAGGCGGTGCCTAGTAGAGTACCTTGGATGGTACCACCAGTGCTAGCTGTGTACGTTACGGTCTGCTTGGGCTTAGTAGCAAAGGTGATACGAATCTTGCTATTATCACTGATCTTGATAGTTTGGCTAGTTTTGCCCTTGGAGCCATCAATAGGCTGATCATTGAGATACCAGAGGTCTACGACATAGCCCGCCTTTGGCTCGACCTCAATGTCAACCTCGGAGTCCTTGGGTAGCTCCTTGCCACTCTGAAAGTCTACGTAGTTGTAAGTAGTACGATCATAGTATGTGGCACTCTTGATAGTACCACCCGCCTCTGCGGCATACTCGACCGTATAAAGCTGTATGTCCTTGAGGAAGGAAACCTCGACATTGAGTGGCTTGTCAGCTTTTTGGATGATGGTGTTCTTACCCTTGCCCTTTGCAAATGGGTCGCCATTGATCGTCCACTGATCTGTCTTGTAGCCCTTCATAGGTTTAGCGGTGAACCGTAGAGCGACACCGTCATCGACAGTGCTACCAGACTGTACCTCTGGACCAGTAGATAGGAAGCACTGGAGCGTACCCCCCTCACCAGCTGTGAGCGTAATCTTGTGCCCTGCAGGAGCGGTCTGCTTGAAGACGGCACCTACTGTTACGTCTGCATCAGGCTCAAACCTACAGCTATTGTCTGACAACTTCATAATGAGATCATCATTCCGCTGTCCATTGAAGGTCCAATGGGAGAACTCGTATCCAGCCTTAGGTGTGGCTGTGAGGAAGACAAACTTCCACTTAGGGACTTTGTTTTCTCCAGCCTGCAGGGATACATGATTAAAGTTGTCTTCCTCATAATAGGCAGCTATGGTCCCCTCAGGAGACTCATTGGGGAGTGTTACAGTATAGCCCTCAAAAGGCTTGGCTGGGACCTCAAAGTCTACCTTAATCTTTGTATCCTTACGAATTACAAAGGTCTGTCGAGTGCTGCCCTCTGATCCACTTATAGCGACACCATCTTGGTACCACTTACCGATCTTTGCCTTTGCCCACATATCAGGTATCGCAGTCACTTCGAGCGTGATGTTCTTAGGTACGGCATCACCACTCTCTACATTAACTTCCTGTTCTTCTTGTTCGAATGGATCAAAGTCAACATAGAGTGCCGAGAGATGTCCTCCAGCGGAGCTCTCTAATGTGACGATACATTCTTCTGAGCTGCGGAGCCTTGTCGCAGACTGCTTCATAACGATGACGACATCAATGTCCTTTTGGGGCATCTCCATCTTCATCATCTTGGCACCGCCATAGCCCTCGGGCTCATGATTGACGGGCTTACCATTGACCAACCAGTGGTCAATCTCATAGCCTGCCTCTACAGTTGCCGTGAAGGTAAGCTGTGCACCCGCAGGGAGCTTGCGTCCTGGGGTCACGGTCATCTTGCCCTCAGAGGGTAAGTAGGTGACACATCTTAGGTCAGAGACACCCTTGGGCAGGGTGTAGCGGACGGCATAAGTCGCCCCACTAGACTGACCACTTGCCTTACTGCTCCAGCCTCCCAAGAGGAGAAGCAGGGCAAAGACAATCGGGTAAAGTATTCGTTTTGTCATAGATTATAATTACTGAAATGTAGGTTATAACTTAGTTGTTGATAGTCTCTCATCGTATCAATAGATAGCGCTGATCTCCATAGACTAGCAAAGCCTTATGAAGTGGCGTGTGTATCTCAAGCGTTTGATCAGCAAGACCTCTATATATCAGTGCCCCCTCGAGTGAGAAGACGGAGAGGATAGCCGTACCATCTAGATGCTGTGGCGCAATGACCCATCCACTCGCTATTGGGTACCAGGTCAAGGCATCCACCGATGGAGCGTCACACTCTTGAAGAGCTGTGATGACGGAGACGCCACCACCCTCCTTCCAGCCATTGACTGTCCACTGCTTCTGCTCGGCCTGCTTGATCTGCTCTGGCGTCAGCTCGTTGTGCTCCTCTAGAGATGGCTGACCATCTCTGGTGACATAGAGGACGTTGAAGATTTTGCCGCGTATCTTGGACGATGGAGCGATGTCGTTTAGGCCATCGATAAGTTGCTGCATAGCTTGACGCTTGATCTGATTTCTAAAGACCGAAAGCGTCTCCAGCTTGTGGAGGTGACTACAGTCCACGCTTGCGAATTGATTAGACGCTAGGTACAGTTCCTGCAGGTTATCACAACCTGTAAGGTCTATCGTAGAGAGCTTGTTCTCGCTCAGAGATAGGACCTTTAGTTGTTGCAACCCTGACACAGCAACGCTCTGATAAGCATTGGTGACTAGGAATAGCTTCTCCAGAGCTGTGTAGGGACGCAGGTCTATATCTCCAGAGAGCTTATTATTGGAGAGATCTAGATTTTTGAGTGTCTTGCCTTTAGGCAGTATAATCTCCGATAGGTCGTTGTCTCGAACCCATAGTAGCTCTATCGAGTGAGCCTCGGAGGCATCTACCTTAGAAACATGTGCTTGGTCATTGATCCGCAGCTCTGTAATCTGCCGACCATAGAGTGTGAAGGTCTGCTTACTGACGACCTTAATCTGATGCTTACCTCCTGTGCTTGCGTCAATCTCTTCACCTGGGTCATAGCTATCGTTGCCATTGAGGTCAACCCAGCAATCCTCGCCTTTAGGGAAGAATGAGAGTAGCGTGGGATCCTCGGAGCTGACAGTTATGGCAATGCGCTCTGCATGCTCTCCGAGCTTTTGGTCAGGCTCACCCTCATAGTTAGCTGTCTGACCATTGTAGACGGACCAGCCTTTGGAGCGTGCAGTGGTGACCATACTCTTGGAGATGTGATTAGCCTCATCGGGAGCAGTAGTATCGACTGCATACAACTTACACTTAGTCTCTGAGGTCGCCTTGGTAGGTAGCTGTGAGACTAGCTCTCGCATTGCTATGAGATCTATCTTATTGACTTCGACATGTAGCTCTTGAAGCGACTTGAGGGCTAGCGGGTTAAAGGAGGTAAGACTATTGTTGCTAAGCCAAAGCTCCCGCAGATCGTGATAGGCGGGTAGCTCTATCGAAGAGATTTGATTGAAAGCTAGTGCAAGCTTGCTCATTGGAGCTCGCGATGGTAACAGGAGGCTACGCAGATGGTTGTGACTTAGGTCTAGCTCTTTGAGCTGTTGCTGTGCAGATAGGTCAACAAACTCCAGCAGGTTATGACTAAGATCTAGAGACTCTATATGAGGAGCCTGAGCAAGATCGACACCCTTTAGCTGACCATTGGGAATACGCACCTCTGTTATGTCAGATCCGTAGATGGTTACGATGTTTCGCTCCGAGAGAGTGATGCGATTATGTCCCACCTGGAGACTCTCACCAGGGTCACAGAGGTTGTTGCCATTGAGATCTATAAAGAGATTGCTCCCCTTCAAGTCAAGAGAGAGCTCTCCCCCACGTTGCTGCTGAGTCGTAATAATAAACCCTTCTTTGGTCGGGTCAATCTTTGGATCACTAGAGCCTGCGTAGAGTTGCTCTACACCACCGTGATAGTCATAGACATCCCATCCTAGACTATTCGCCAGAGAGACAACACTCTTAGAGCAGACATTTGCTTCTCGAGGCGTTATACCCTGCGTATTGATAGCTATGAGACGCTTCTCCTCTCTAGATTTATCATCTGCAGGAAGCGTAGACACGAGTTGCTTCATACGCTCTAGCGAGAATTTGTTTTGGTAGATCCGAAGCTCCTTGAGGCGTGTCGGATTGACATGTAGGGTAAGCTCGCGAAGCTCATTGCAAGAGAGATCTACGCTCTCTAGCAGAGCACCTCGAGAGAGATCTATAGCAGTAAGCCCACAACGAGAGGCGTAGAGCCCCGTCACGGTAGCGAGTGCACGGATAGACAGCTCCTTTAGATTCGGATTGTTGGATACACTAACGACCTTGAGATTGGTACAAGCCATCGGGATATTTAGCTCCGTCAGCTCATTGTCATCTAGATGAATGGAGGAAAGCGATATGGCTCCCTTGAGTATCGGGTTCTGGAGGGCGCATCGATCAGCTTCGAGCCACGATAATCTATTGCAATCTGAGAGGAGGAGACTGTGAAGCTTAGGACTATCCGAGGCGTATAGATGGGTGAGCGAATAGCAAGCTGTCGCATTGATCACTTCTAGCATCGTCTCTCTCAGATTGACCTCAGCAATGCTTGGACAAGACTGGAGACTAAGCTCACCAACGATGGGGTTTCCTCTCAGGTTTAGCTTAGTGAGAGAATGAGCTGCGGTCAGATCTATGGCTTCGATTTGATCTGGGGTCTCACTGTTTTGTAGTATCAGCTCTGTTATCGTCTTGCCATAGATTGTCAAGGGGAGATGGTTGTTTTGCAATGCTTTGACCATCTTCTTACCTGACTGGACAGCTTCGCCAGGGTCAAGAGTTCTATTGCCGTTTAAATCAATCCACAGTTGTTCACCAGAGATATAGCCAGTGAGTTCGCTATACTGTCCCGTAGGAGTTATAGTTATGGACTCCGCGGTACTCTGAGCTGTGACGCCAGTTGCTATGCCAAGAGAGGCAAGGAAGAATAATTGCTTGAGAATATTCATAAGAGGAATTAGATATGGTAAGTCAAGGAGAGGAGCAATCCGTAGGAGCGAGCCTGCTCCCCGATTAGCTCTGGATGGCTAAATATACCTGAGGAAGTAGTCGGCCTACCCTCGTAGAGAGGTCGTCTTTGGGTTAGTTGATTAGGAGCGTAGAAGGCATCCACGCTTATTGTCATCGCTTGGCTACGTGGCAGTGAGATGGATAGCTGACTGTGCCATCTAAGCTCTAGACCAGACTTGAGCTTACTCAGTAGAGGCAGGTAAGCCAGCTGGTAGTCGAGCTGATCCTTGTAGCCACGCTCCACGACATAGGTCGATGAGAGCGGTAGACGATACGCCACGGAGAGAGCCGTGTAGAGCCGATCGCTGTACCGATAGTCACAACCCGCCCAAGGTCTCACGACACTATAGTCTATGTGATTAGAGCTCCCCTTGTAAAGCTCCTGATGATAGTGATAGCCCCCGCCGAGGGAGAGAGCTAGCTGATGCCTAGAGGAGAGAGGGATCTGGTAGCGTCCTCTGAGCTGAGCGTCGTAGTCTGCCTGCTGATAGGTCTGTCGCTGACCAATCTGGCGTAGATCTGTGATGGTGAGATGTTCTTGGTCTGGCTGATGGGTCGCATAGATATACTCGGTGCCTAGACGATGTAGTATGCTACTCTCTAGAGCCAAAGTACATCTCCCCCACCCTGCACTACTGAGCAGTCTCACATTATTATTAAGGAGTCCGAATAGCCCAGCAGCGGACGACTCTTCCGTCCGCATCTTGTAGAGTTGGTCAGAGAGTAAGAGCGTATAGTGAGGAGCTCCGAGCTCACGCTGTCTACTCCTTAATAATAGGTCTACTGCCACACCACCCATATAGTGCATACGAGAGGTGCCAAAGAAGATTTTAGTATTCTGCACATCCACCATACCAAAGCCGTACGTTAGCGGGAACTTGTCCTGCTGTGAGGGTCTCCAGAGCCATAAGTTCATATACTTACGATGATAGAGCGCATGTAGCGTAGCTGATAGATCTAGCGAGCTAAAGTGATGCTTGTAGCCTAGGGTCGCTTGGAGAGTACCAGTCGTATTGTAGACACGAGGGTCTTCGTACTTATAGGCTATCTCCCCAGCGAAGTGTAGCCCAGCGCCCAGCTCTGAAGCACCTCGTCTGAGCGCATAGAGAGCGCCTGCGATATAATGCTCGTAGCGATAGGCACCGCCAGAAGTGTCAGCGACAAGGTATGGTAGGTAGTACTCAGGCTGTCGTATGGCTGAGTAACCTATCGCGCCCTGATAGCCTAAGCCTACGGAGACATAGCCACTGAGACGACCTCGATGCTTGAAGTTTGCCACACCCATCGCCAGTAGCTCTCCAGCCGTCTCCGTAGCTCCCTCGTAAGGAGCTCTGACCCCGTCCTGAGAGAGGTAGTTACTCCGTAGTCCCACGAGAGCATAGGTCGTGTCTTGCGGTATCTCCATTGGGATTGTGTAGCGCACCTTAGCAAGCTTATCCTCAACTCGTGGTGTGATCTCCTCGTAGTACCTTTGGAGCGCAGAGCTATAGACCTCTCCCTGCCCTATGATAAAGGGGGAAGCGGGCATCTGCGCCTTTGCTGCTACATAGCCGAGCATTAGTAAGCAAAGGGCGAAGCTACGGATAGATAGAGAGGAGTGGGTAAAGGCGTGTAGATACATAGTGTGCTAAAACTTTACGGAGGTCTCTAGTCCAAAGTAAGGTACGACCCACTCACGAGCCGTCGTCTTGTCTTTCTGCAGATACTTCGGAGAGATATCTATAATGTTGTCGATAAAGAATGAGAGCTGGATATGCTCGCCTAGCTGCTTCGTACCCTTGAAGCTCATACGCACAGATATAGGCTTTATATTCGCCCGATAGTAGAGTTCGTCGAGAGATCTATTGAGGTAGCGCATCGGAGAGGAGAGGTCATTCATCTGTGCGATCTCCTTCTCACCGACAGGTAGCTTACGACCATTCAGATCCATCAGCTCATAAGGGTAAGGACTCTGCTCACGCCCATAGTAAGACTTACTAAACCATATCACCTGAAAGAAGTTGGTTAGTATCACCCCCCACTCGGGGATGTGCGTTGTAGCCCATAGATTGGTATTGACACGGTGATAGTGACGATGATCCCCCTTGCCGTAGATACCTACGTAAGGGTACTTAACGTCGAACTCAATAATCTCCGGACGGTACATAACGGGTATAGCAGAGGCGTATAGCGTGTGGTAGTAAGCTCCATTGAGTTCAAACTGCGTACGGATAGCCTTAAAGTAAGGAGTCCGCAGACGGTACTCGACACCACGCTTCACCGTTCGCTCAGAGTTTTGGACCGTTGAGAGCGAGGTAAAGTCTTGGTAAAGGTCCTCGTAGAAGTCCTCCTTGACAGGTCTCTTACCCGCAGGGAGCGAGCCTCCGATAGGACGGCGATAGGTAGGATAAGTGATCGGATAATAGGCTGGAGCATAGGCGTATCCGCTATTCATATCCTCTTGAAAGAGCGTCACAGCGAGCGTATAGCGCTGATAAGAGAGATCTATGCCGATCTCCTTCTTCTCATTGCTCATAGCCCTTAGATTAGGATTGGAGGGGTCGTGCTTGATCGCGTAAGTCATCAAGTGATCTCTCTTAGGGTCGCTGTAGTAGGCATTAAGAGCGGAGAAGTATCGGTAGACATTGTCTGGATATAGGTAGTCTAGCGTGGGGAGCTTGTGTGCCACACCATATCCTAGGCGCACAGCCGTGGCAAAGCCCGAGGGTGCCGTATAGGTCCAAGAGAGCTTGATGCGTGGATCGAGTAGTATCTCGTGCGCTAGACGATAGTTGTGCGGTAGATTGAGCATCTGCGTGGCACGTAGTCCCACGTTGCCATCTATGCGGTGACTACCTAATGAGACGAAGAGCCGATCCTCTAGGAAGGCTGCTATATTCGAGAGCGCTGGGATGGCATAGTTAGGGCGAACCCATATAAACGTATTGTCACCAGGATAAGGAGGGCGGGACGGATCTATGACGGCACCTCGCCCCCAGTTCTTAGCAATGGAGTAGTCGACACCATATAGTAGTGTCTGCTGTATAGGAGCCAACCAAGCCATAGGACTCTCAGCCGATAGCGTGGTCTGAAGTGCTAAGGGCTGATTGTCCATCTTGTAGTAAGCATAGTAAGAGGTGGGGAGGAACTCGCCCTCTTGCAGTCCCATCACCCTACTGATAGGCATGACAGCAGGACCTCGCCCAGATAGATAGAGGTACTTACGACTGAGGAGGTCGTAGGTATAGTCCACCGTCGATCTCCACGACAAAGTCCTAAGCCACGAGAGTTGAGGCGACCAGCGAGCATTAGCCACCAGTGTCGTGCGGTAGTACTCTGTATTGTATCGCTCATCTTGCTGCTCTACCAGCTCGTCCGTGCGACTGTTTTGTATAGAGGCGGTCTGGTGTAGCGTAGCGGTCACGTCTAGCACACCTCCAGTATCACCGAGGTCTCTATGATAGGCATAGGAGAGCTGCGCTGTAGCTCTTGTATAGCGCTCTAGGCGCTCTCTAGGATCACTTCGGTAGTCTACCACATCGCCGCCAATGTGTAGACTGTTATAACCCGTAGAGCCGAGAGCTATACCCTTGCCTATATAAGCTAACTTGAAGAGCGGGTCTACCTTAGCACGCCCCTCCCAGGGCGTCACACCACGCTTAGGGTGTAGCTTGATCGCTCCACTACTTAGATTACCCTCGGAGGCGGAGCTAATACCCTGCTCTACCTCGACACGGTCGTAGTGATTGGTCGAGAGCGTACGCAGATCTATCCCCGAGTTGAGCGAGCTACGCTTCGTGACCGCCTTATCTGGCAGGTAGGTCGAGAAGCGACTCATACCAGTCAGCCCCTGCATCTGCACACGAGAGGCATCGTTGGTAATAGGAGCACCGTCTATCATGATTGAGGTGCCGAGGGAGCTATTGTCGTCCTGTCCTACCTGACGATTGGTCACCCCCTTGAAGTCTCCTATGCCAGGCGTCGTAGTCACAGCGCCTGGGAGCAGGAGCAAGATATCTTTTATTGAGACTGGCTGTATGTTTTGCATCGCCTCCTGACCGATGACCACCTCGCTCTTGTCCTTACGGTAGGCACCCAGCACCTCCACCTCAGGTAGCTCTATACTCAGCCTACGTAGGGAGATGTCAATCTGCTCTAGCCCCTGGACCGAGAGCGTGCGACTATATGGGGCGAAGCCGACACAGCGCACTACCAGTGTGTAGGTACCGCCCTGTCGGAGAGGCAGGGTAAAGCGACCATCAGCATCACAGACTACTCCCTGATTGGTCTCGCTAATCCCTACTGTAGCCCACCCGATAGGAGCGTGGTCCTTAGCATTGCGTACACGTCCTGTGATGCCGATTGCTGGCGGAGGAGTCGTGTACGACATGGCAAAGCTAAGCTCAGGTAGGAGCAAGAGCCAAAGCGTGATAAGCGTCAATAGCGTATGTCTGTGTAGCATAGCCATAGTGTGTATGCGGTCAGTGAGGTAAGGTAGGGGGACGTATCTATGCACGCCCCCCTACGGTATATAATTACGATATGGTAGACTTAGGTAGTCTCTTACTTCTTAGGATAAGCCTTTTGTCCCTGTACACGCTCATAGTCGTTGGTTGAGTCGTTAGTATCGATCCAATGAGTGCGACCATTACGCATCTCGGTCTTGCGGTGTGCTAGTTGCTGACGGTGGCAACCCGTCACGTAGAAGTTTCCCTTGTCTACTGTAATCGGTAGCGCACGCGTCTTGAACTGTCCTTCGCAACCTGTTTCCACACCATCTAGGATAAGGTCTACAGGGATGGTGTAGTAGTTCTCCGTTTCGCCCTTTTTATTAGTCACCTGCATGACATGATCCTTAAGGAATGCACTCAGATCGCCCTCCACCTTAAAGAGGAGTGGTGGCAAAAAGCCTCTAGGATGTGCGATACCCGTACTAGAGAAGCAGTCTACGACGATATTCATATTAGGCACATCAGGATTGTCCGTGTCTGTAATCTTGATTGTCTTGCCATCTCCAGCAGGGAGCTCTACATCTGGGTATAGGAACTCAAAGTCAGCTCCTGATAGGTCTACAGAGTTTGGCTTATCCTCAGTATGATGATTGATAGCCGTCGCAGCAACAATCTTGAACTCTCCAGGCTTGATCGGATACTCCTTACCACTCCCTGGGAACTGATAGATACCTCTCACGGGTAGCTCCCCTTTGTCTGCTAGATACTTAGTCCAGGGAGTCTCTGGCATCGGGTTAGCCTGAGCTGTCACAGCGTAGCAGACGCCATCGAGGTACTCAGTCTTCTCCCCATTGTTGACTATCATAAAGTACTGATCTGGGTGCATCATACGACCATTGGTCTCGCCATTGAAGAAGATGTCTCCGAAGATGAGATGAGACTTTTCAGGCGTAGGAGCCTCACCTATCTGGACTGGTATAGAGAGAGTCATAGCATCGCTGATGACGACGTTTTCCTTTTCCCCCACGAGCGTGCGCTGATCTGTGGTCTCACCCGATACGGCAAAGCTATAGGTACCCTTATCAAGAGTAAGCTCTACGGTACGGCTCTTCTTGTCGACCTCCGTCTCGCTCTTCTTGAGCGTGCGGCTGTCGGTGACGGTGAGCATGAGCTTGGCGAGCTCGACCTCCTTGTCTAGCCCCAACTGTACAGTCACTTTGCACTGTGTACCTTTATTGGGATCTGGGTTATTCGGATCTTCCTTACAGCCACCCAGTATGAGGGCGGAAAGTGCGATCAGCACTAGTGTGACTGATGTAACCTTAGTTATTCTCATTGTCTTAGGATTGATTTATTTGATGCTTTATAAACTTCTAGATTCAGCGAGCATGTGCTCAAGTTAAGTCATCCCCCGCCGAAATTCTTTGCAAAGTTAGAGAGCCTACAGACGCTCTACAACCCTATCTTTAGGTATTTTATGGACTCTGGGATAGCAAAGTAGATGGAGTGAGCCACGCACTGTATAGGGGGGGGACAGCCAACGGTAAATTTAGACCCAATTGTAAGGGAATTACGAGGGTATTGATTCGGCTCCTTCGATGACCAATTATTTTCATGCCCATGAAAATCCAGTTTCATACGGAGGAAACTCTAGTTTCATGCGGAAGAAACTCCAGTTTCATGCCCATGAAAATCCAGTTTCCTCGGTAGGAAATCGAAAATCCCTACCGAGGAACGGACAAATTCTTCGGAACTTCGAAATCTTTCTTCCGAAGTTTCATTTCATTCTTCCGAACTTTTATATCCAGCCTCCGTGGGGAATGTTCGTTTTCCAGCGATTTATTTGCAGATTCCTCCGTGAGAATTGATATTCATGACCATAAAGTGCCAGTTTTGGTCGCCCCCGATCCTTACTTTGAGAAAGATTTTTCGCTTTTGTAAGGTTGAAGCGTTGTAATTATTGGAGCAAATTATTACCTTTGCGACTGTAAGAGCGTACACCCACGCAGATGCTCACTACTAGTACGCTCTACAGACCAAGCTAAAACATAGACTACAATATAGATGGACTCCAAGATTAAGGAACTCACCGATAAGATCTACCATGAAGGGGTAGAAAAGGGAAATCAAGAGGCTGCTCAGATCTTAGCTAAGGCTAAGCAGCAGAGCGACGATATGATCGCTACCGCACAAGCCGAGGCACAGCGCATCGTGAGTGATGCCCAGCGTCAAGCAGCGGATCTAACCAAAAACACCCAGTCTGAGCTCAAGCTATACGCGGAGCAGGTGGTTAGCTCTACGCAGAGTACCATCGCAGACAGTCTGACGGATCGCATCGTACGCGACAATGTCCAGGCGATGACGACTGATGCAGACTTCATGCAGAAGTTGATGCTTGCCATCGTACAGCAATGGACGGTCGGTGAGCCAATGGTCATCGAGACGGCCAACGCTGAGGCGCTGGAGAAGTATATGCTCGGCAACGCTAAGGCGCTACTAGACAGCGGTCAGGTGACGATTCGTACTGGGGCGGCTCAGGGTGCAGGCTTTTCCGTAGCACCTGCTGATGGCTCGTACAAGGTCAACTTCGGCGAGGAGGAGTTTGTCAACTTCTTCAAGAGCTTCCTACGTCCTCGTCTTGTGGAGGAGCTTTTCTAAGGTAAGCTTATATATAAGGTATAGGTAAGGGGTGCCTAGAGACTCTCTACACACCACTTAACTATGCTCTAGCGAAGACATTATGGCAAAGTACTACGCTACCATCGCAGGTCTGCCAAACATTGGTGTAGACGACCGCAAGCTACCGATACAGACGGATGCGCTGCAGGCGGAGCTACGACAGGAGCTCACCAAGCGTGACAGACGTCTCCTAGACCTACTCCTCATGGAGCAGGAGCTACCGCAGATCTTGGAGACGATCAATGCATGGCTCTCGGACGACTCTATCCACTGGGAGGATGACCCCTCAGAGATTGAGCTGGAGCCTAAAGAGCCCCTAGAGACAATCGACGCCAAGGAGCTGGCTGACTATATCATAGCTGTACAGCAGCGCACGAAGCGTCCCCGCACGAAGCAGCTACCAGACTTCATCAAGGAGTACATTGAGATGCGTCTCCCCGACCCCGAGCTGGAGGAGGAGCTTGCCGAGGAGCGAGCTGAGATGCGCGAGGAGCTACAGCAGGCGGAGGAGCCCTACACGATCTGGCAGCTACGCCTAGAGCAGGATAAGCTCATAGCGATGTACTACGACTATCTGATGGGTCAGAAGAATAGTTTCGTAGCTGAGTGGGCGGAGTTTAACCTTAACATCAAGAACATCTTAGCCGCCTACACGAGTCGGCAGCTAGGCTTTGACCCTAAGGAGTATATCATCGGAGGGGGCACGTTGCAGCATCATCTGCGCACTTCGCAGGCTGCGGACTTTAGCATTACGGAGGAGCTCTTTCCTCAGATACAGCAGTTGGTCAATATCAGTCGCGAGGAGGACATCGCTCGTCGCGAGCAGCTGATAGATCGGCTTCGCTGGGATTGGCTGGAGGAGCATACCTTCTCCAAGCCCTTTGACATAGAGTATCTCCTAGCCTACTACCTAGAGCTAGAGATCCTAGAGCGCTGGGTATCACTCAACGAAGAGACGGGCGAGCAAGTCTTCCGTCAGATAGTCTCTCAGCTCAAGCATGAGAGCACCACCTCGCTAGAGGAGTTCAAACGCAAACAAAAGAAATAATAGATACAATGACAAACGGTGTGGTAAAAGGAATCGTCTCTAACCTCGTCACGGTAGAGGTCGATGGTCCCGTATCGCAAAATGAAATATGCTACATCACCGTACGCGGGGTGGAGCTAATGAGCGAGGTGATCAAGGTGATCGGTGCAAACGTATATGTACAGGTCTTCGAGAGCACTCGTGGTATGAAGGTGGGTGACAAAGTCTCTTTCACTGGGCACATGCTCGAGGTGACTCTGGGACCAGGTATGCTCTCCAAGAACTATGATGGTCTGCAGCACGACCTAGACAAGATGGATGGTGTCTTCCTCAAGAGAGGTGACTACACCCATCCACTAGACACGACGAAGAAGTGGGACTTTACGCCTATTGCTAAGGCGGGCGACACGGTACAGGCTGGCTCGTGGCTGGGGCAGGTGGACGAAAATCACCAGCCACACCGCATCATGGTACCCTTCGTCATGAAGGGGAGCTACACGGTCGAGAGTGTCAAGCCAGCGGGTCAGTACACTGTCGAGGAGACGATCGCTGTCATCGTCGACGCTGAGGGCAAGAAGCATGATATCACGATGATCCAGCGTTGGCCTGTCAAGGTACCTATCCAGGTCTACAGCGAGAAGCCTCGTCCCTTCAAGCTTCTAGAGACGGGCGTACGAACCATTGACACGCTAAACCCAATCGTAGAGGGTGGTACGGGCTTTATCCCGGGACCTTTTGGTACGGGCAAGACGGTCCTCCAGCACGCTATCTCTAAGCAGGCGGAGGCTGACATCGTCATCATGGCTGCCTGCGGTGAGCGTGCTAACGAGGTGGTGGAGATCTTTGCCGAGTTCCCTGAGCTCGAAGACCCACACACGGGACGCAAGCTGATGGAGCGTACGATCATCATCGCTAATACGAGTAACATGCCAGTGGCTGCTCGTGAGGCTTCGGTCTACACGGCTATGACTATCGCTGAGTACTACCGCTCGATGGGTCTCCGAGTACTACTCATGGCGGACTCGACCTCTCGCTGGGCACAGGCTCTGCGTGAGATGTCGAACCGTCTAGAGGAGCTCCCTGGACCAGACGCATTCCCGATGGACTTGTCGGCTATCGTGGCAAACTTCTACGCTCGTGCGGGCTTCGTCTATCTCAACAATGGCGAGACGGGCTCTGTGACTTTCATCGGTACGGTCTCTCCAGCTGGTGGTAACCTCAAGGAGCCTGTCACGGAGAATACGAAGAAGGTGGCTCGATGCTTCTACGCTCTAGAGCAGGAGCGCGCTGATAGTAAGCGTTACCCCGCTGTCAACCCAATCGACAGTTACTCTAAATATATAGAGTACCCCGAGCTTAAAGAGTACATCACAGCAGACCTCGGCTCCGACTGGCTAGACAAGGTAAACGAGATCAAGACTCGCATGCAGCGTGGCAAGGAGATCGCAGAGCAGATCAACATCCTCGGTGATGATGGTGTCCCCGTAGAGTACCACGTAATCTTCTGGAAGTCTGAGTTGATAGACTTTGTGATCCTACAGCAGGATGCCTTTGACGATATCGACTGCAACACGCCCCTGGAGCGTCAGAAATATATGCTCGACAGAGTAATCAAGATCTGTCACACGGACTTGAATTTTGAGGACTTCAACGAGGTGAGCACTTTCTTCAAGACGCTCATCAACCACCTCAAGCAGATGAACTACTCGGAGTTTCAGAGTGAAGACTTCAAGAAGTATCAGCAGCAATACGAGCAGCTGATCGAGCAGCAGTCTACGCACGCCTCCTCTAATATCTAACCTCTAGCATCTAACGTCTCACAATGGCTACACAAGCTTTTCAAAAGATATATACACGCATCACCAACATTACCAAAGCTACCTGTATGCTCCACGCTACGGGTGTGGGTAATGACGAGCTAGCTACAATCGATGGCAAGCTCGCTCAGGTGGTTAGAATCAATGAAGACGAGGTAACTCTACAGGTCTTCGCAGGCACTGAGGGCATCCCAACCAATGCTGAGGTTATCTTCCTCGGCAAGGCACCAGCTCTCAAGGTGAGCGACCAATTGGCTGGGCGCTTCTTCAACGCTTACGGAGAGCCTATCGATGGCGGTCCACAGCTAGAGGGCGAAGATGTAGAGATCGGCGGACCTTCGGTCAATCCTGTACGTCGTGACCAGCCCTCCGAGCTGATCGCCACAGGTATCGCTGGTATCGACCTCAATAACACGCTCGTGACGGGACAGAAGATCCCATTCTTTGCTGACCCTGACCAACCCTTCAACGAGGTGATGGCACTCGTAGCTCTCCGTGCCGAGAGCGACAAGATCATCCTTGGCGGTATGGGTCTGACGAACGATGACTACCTTTACTACAAGAAGACCTTTAGCAATGCGGGCGCACTGGATCGTATCGTGAGCTTTATCAATACGACCGAAGACCCCTCCGTGGAGCGTCTGCTGATCCCCGATATGGCTCTGTCGGCAGCTGAGTACTTTGCCGTGCAGAAGCATGAGAAGGTGCTGGTCCTCCTAACTGATATGACCAACTACGCCGATGCGCTCTCCATCGTCTCAAACCGTATGGACCAAATCCCCTCTAAGGACTCAATGCCAGGCTCACTTTACTCCGACTTGGCTAAGATCTATGAGAAGGCCGTACAGTTCCCCGACGGAGGTTCCATCACGATCATCGCTGTGACGACCCTCTCAGGAGGTGACATCACGCACGCTGTGCCAGATAACACGGGTTACATCACCGAGGGTCAGCTCTATCTGCGTCGTGACTCCTCCATCGGTAAGGTTATCGTAGACCCCTTCCGCTCGCTCTCTCGTCTGAAGCAGCTAGTCATCGGCAAGAAGACTCGCGAAGACCACCCGCAGGTGATGAATGCTGGCGTACGTCTCTATGCCGATGCGGCCAATGCTCAGACTAAGCTGGAGAACGGCTTTGACCTGACAGACTACGACCAGCGTACGCTAGACTTCGCTAAGGACTATGCCAACGACCTCCTAGCTATCGACGTCAACCTCAATACGACCGAGATGCTCGATCATGCGTGGAGCCTCTTTGCCAAGTACTTCACCCCCGCCGAGGTAAGCATCCGTCAGAGTCTCGTGGACAAGTATTGGCCTACAGATAGTAAGGTCGACAAAGCTTAGAAAGAGAGATGGCGATCAAGTTTCAGTACAACAAGACCTCGCTACAGCAGCAGCAAAAGCAGCTTAAGATGCGAGAGCGCACCCTGCCTACGATCAAGAGCAAGGAGAGTGCCCTCCGTCTAGAGGTCAAGAAGGCTCGCCGTGAGATAGATGCTCTCAATGAGCAGCTAGAGCAGGGCATACAGGGCTACCAGGATATGGTGGCGCTGTGGGACGAGTTTGACCCTACGTTGGTCAGCGTCACCGACGTGCAGCTCTCGACGAAGAAGATAGCTGGTGTCGTCGTCCCTGTGCTAGACAATATTGACTACGAGGTGAAGCCTTTCAGTCTCTTTAGCCGTCCCTCGTGGTTTGCTCAGGGTGTCGAGCTACTCAAGGCGCTAGCCACACTAGGCATCGAGGCAGAGTTTCTCAATCTCAAGCTAGAGTATCTCGAGTATGCTCGTCGTAAGACTACGCAAAAGGTCAATCTCTTTGAGAAGGTTCAGATACCTGGCTACAAAGACGCTATCCTCAAGATCAAGCGTTATCTAGAGGATGAGGAGAGTCTCTCCAAGGCTTCGCAAAAGATCATGCGCACCAATCTAGAGATTCGTGCTGCCAAACAAAAAGAGCGACTAGCACAATGATAGAGAAAATAGATAAGTACCTCTTCCTAGTCTATCACCAAGACTACGACAGCTTCCTCCTCAAGCTACGCGACCTAGGGGTCGTGCATATTAAGGAGAATAAGTCGACCAGTGAGAGCGAACAGATCAAGGAGATCGTTGTGGCGCGCCGTCATCTAGCAGGTCTCATCCGCACCCTCTCTCGCAAGCGCTCCGAGGAGCAACCCGTCGGCACTCCCCGTAAGCCAGCTAGCACCGAGGAGGGCGAAGCTCTACTACAGCAGATCGAGACGCTCCTAGAGGATCGTCGCCAGATAGCCTCTCAGATCGAGAGCCAGCAGCGGGAAAACGACTACTGGGAGCCGTGGGGCGAGTATGACGTCCAGCAGCTAGAGCAGCTCCAGCAAGCGGGTTACCCAGTCCGCTTCTACATCATTCCTACGGCTCAGTACCAAGAGCACTGGGAGGAGGAGCACAACGCCATCATCATCGACACCCGACGCTCGCATCACTACTTCATCACCGTCGGCGACAAGAGCACTGAGCGCATCGAGGCGGAGCAGATCAAAGCTCCGACCCATACCGCCAGCGAATTGGCCGAGAGGCTCGCCTCTTTCGAGCAGCGTGCCGAGCAGATTGACACCGAGATACAGGAGTTTATCGATCAGCACTTGGAAGACTTGCAGGGCTACGACCTTCTCCTCCAGGACAAGTATCAGATGAGCAATGCTTTCCTACAGGCTACTGGCGAGGCGGATGACAAGGTCATGCTCCTCGAGGGGTGGATACCGAGCAAGATCGTTCCCGAGGTGCGACAAGAGCTAGATCAGCTCCCCTGCTACTATGCTGAGCAGGAGATACTCGATGAGGACAAGATCCCCATCAAGCTCCAGAACAATCGCTTCAGCCGACTCTTTGAGCCGATTACGCAGATGTACTCTCTGCCGAACTACTCGGAGCTCGACTCGACGCCACTCTTCGCCCCCTTCTTCATGCTCTTCTTCAGCTTATGCTTTGGAGATGCAGGCTATGGACTCGTCATCTTCCTATTGGCGAGCCTCTTCAAGCGCAAGGTCAAGGGGCAATCGACGAAAGACATTTGCTCTCTAGCGCAGTGGCTTGGAGGCACCACCGTCGTGGTCGGTTCGCTACTCGGCACCGTCTTCGGGATGGTCATGCCATGGGCCAATGATGGTTCCCTGCTGGGCAGTGTCCGCAATGACTACTTCCTCAATCAGGACAACCTCATGCTCCTCTCGGTCGTGCTGGGTATCATTCAGATCCTCTTTGCGAAGACCGTGGCAGCCGTCAAGATACAGAAGCAGCGAGGCATCAAGTATGCACTCTCTGCCTATGCGTGGGTCATCGTCATCTTTGCCCTCATCATGGCAGTGGCGCTACCGATGGCTACGACAGCACTACCCAGCTACGTCACTTACATATTCTATGGACTAGCGATAGCTGCAGGACTTGTTGTAGTCTTCTACAATAGCCCAGGCAAAAACATCTTCCTCAACGTCGGCTCCTCACTTTGGGCAAGCTACAACACCGCCTCGGGACTACTCGGAGACACCCTCTCCTACATTCGTCTCTTCGCTATCGGACTGACGAGTGGCGTGCTGGGTGGCGTCTTCAACAACCTAGCGGTCTCCATGTCTGAGGGTCTACCCGTCGGGGTCAACTGGCTCGTGATGGTCTTCATCCTACTCTTCGGACACGGGCTCAACTTCGGACTAGCTATCATCAGCTCGCTCGTACACCCGCTACGTCTCACCTTTGTGGAGTACTACAAGAACAGCGAGTTCGAGGGTGGCGGTAAACCCTACACCCCCTTTAAGGTCAACTAAACAAGCAATAATCAAATCAAACAACAGATATACATAACATGAACGAACTAATTGCATACGGAGGCGTAGCCCTCATGGTCATCCTCACAGGTATCGGCTCCTCAATCGGTGTCACCATCGCAGGTAATGCGACCATCGGATCGATGAAGAAGAATCCTGACGCCCTCGGTCAGTACATCGGACTCTCCGCTCTACCCTCTTCGCAGGGTCTGTACGGCTTCGTCGGCTTCTTTATGGCCAACGGTCTTATCAAGGATCTCCTCACCGCTGGCGTACTCGGTGCTGGTGCTGCGTGGGCTATCTTCGCTGCTGGACTCAGCCTCGGTCTCGTCGGTCTCTACTCAGCCATCCGTCAGGCACAGGTCTGCGCCAATGGTATCAAGGGTATCGGTGCTGGCAACAACCTCTTTGGTGCGACCATGGTCATGGCCGTCTTCCCTGAGCTATACGCCATCCTAGCGCTACTTGTATCGATCCTAACCTTCGGTGTCGTCAGAGGTCTATTCCTCGCATAGTCGCACTCCGATAGAGACTTCGCTACGCTAGTAGCAAGCTTTACATACGTGGGCTACTAGCTAGCCCTAACAAACTATAGGACAAGTCCTCGGCAGAGATCACGCTGTCGGGGACTTGTTGTATTTAGACCTGCACGACAAAATAGGGTTCGTCTCCACCTTTCTTTGACTTTTTGAGCAAATTCAGATTTTCTCCTGAGGAAATGTGGATTCTCCACGGAGCAAACGACAAATTCTTCCGAACTTCGAAATCTTTCTTCCGAACTTTCATTTCATTCTTCCGAACTTTTATTTCGGCCCTCCGTGAAAAAACTTCGTTTCCTCGGTAGCTATTTGGAAATAGCTCCGTGAAAGTCGGATTTCATAGTCACACTACACCAGCTTCAGTGGCACCCACTCCACCAGCTTCGGTCGGGATTACCGATCATCGACATTAGGAGGTGGTGGTATTTGCGCAAAAACTACTACCTTTGCCACGTAGAAAACAACGAATCAACAAGTTCAAACAAGATACAGATATGAAAAAGGCATTGATTCTCCTATCCTCAGCCCTAGTTCTGCTCTCAGTGAGCGCATGTGGCCCTAAGCAAAGTGCTTATCGTCAGGTGTATGAGAAGGCTAAGCAGCGTGAAGTGGCAGCACAGCAAAAAGAGCCTGTAATGACTCCTCCTGCAAATGTTGTCGTCGCTCGTGAGCCTGCCGCTGACATCCAGCTACGTCGTGAGCGCCTAGAGGCGGTCAAGGGTGAGGACGCAAACATGCTCAAGACTTACAACGTGGTCGTCGGTTCATTCCAAAACCACACCAACGCTTACTCTCTCAAGGAGCGCCTACAAGCTCAGGGCTACAACCCCGTACTAGGTCAAAACGAGGCTGGTATGCTCCGTGTCATCATCACCAGCTTTGACAACCGCCGTGAGGCTGAGGCTTCTAGAGAGCAGGTCAAGGGACGCTTCGCTCCTGACTTCCAGGATGCTTGGATTCTAGAGAAGATCCGATAGTCGGGTCTCCCTACATAGCCACATACAATAAAATAGGAGTCTTAGAGTTTACATAGATAGACTCTAAGGCTCCTTCTTCGGACACTATAAACTATGGAGATCATACAGCAACAACCGCTTCGGGAGTACCACACATTTGCCACAGAGGCTACCGCCGACTGGTGGATCAACTACAGCAGTGCTGAGGATCTTCAGACACTGGCTCGTGATGAGTACTTTGTCTCGCAGCCCTACCTACCGATAGGCGCTGGGAGCAACTTGCTCTTTACGCACGATAAGTATCGTGGCGTCATCCTCTACTCGCAGATCAACGACCTCCACTACTACGACGAGACCGAGAGTGCGCTGACCCACCCAGGACAGCAGCATGTACGGGCGGGTAGTGGCATCGTGTGGGACCACTTTGTGGAGCTAATGCTCAGCCGTGGGCTCTATGGTATAGAAAACTTATCTCTCATACCAGGCACCGTAGGTGCTGCTGCCATACAGAATATAGGTGCCTACGGGAGCGAGGTCTCTCAGTACATCGTAGCGGTCGATGTAGTCGACCTAGCGACAGGTATGAAGCTCCGCATACCGAGCGCTCTATGTGACTACAGATATAGGTATAGCATCTTCAAAGATCCGCAGTACCACCCCTACATCGTCACACACGTACACTTCATACTAAGTACCGAGCCAACCTGCAATCTGAGTTACGCCTCCTTGGCAAAAGCATTCGAGGGGCGCGACACGATGCCTACGCCCGAAGAGATTCGCCAAGAGGTGATACGCATTCGCCGTGCTAAGCTACCAGACCCTGAGGAGATACCAAATGGCGGGAGCTTCTTCATGAACCCTATTGTGCCACTAGCGCAGTACGAGGAGCTGGCGAAGCAATACGACACGCCCGTGCCTCACTACCCTACTCACCACGAAGGGGAAGTCAAGCTCTCGGCAGCCTGGCTCATAGACCAAACGGGACTCAAAGGCTACCGCACTGGTGCCGTAGGAGTCTACGAGAAGCAACCGCTCGTCCTCGTCAACTACGGTGGAGCGACTGGTCAAGAGGTGGTCGCATTAGCAGAACACGTACAGCAGGAGGTGAGCCGTAAGTTTGGCATCACATTACATCCCGAGGTACGCTATATAGACTGACTCCTATGTCCTCACGACACCGTCATCCCTCGCCACAGATCGTCGAGCTACTAGGCTCAGGTACCAGCACTGGCGTACCTGAGGTGGGTTGCTACTGTCGTACTTGTCTAAGCCTAGACCCACGCGACCAGCGCACCCGTACATCGGCTCTGATGGTCTCACCTTCGGGTCGACGAATCCTGATCGACTGTAGCGCAGACTTCAGACAGCAAGCGCTCCTAGCGGGCATTGATCATCTAGATGCGATCATCCTAACGCACCAGCACTACGACCATATCGGAGGACTAGACGATCTGCGCACGATCTCGTGGCGCACGGAGCTACCCATCTACGCAGAGCCTAACGTGCTAGAGTCGATCAAGGCTCGACTACACTACTACTTCGGACCGCATCGCTATCCTGGTACGCCACACTTGACGCTACACCCCATCTCGTCGCTAGAGCCTTTTACACTGTACGACCTGACGATCGAGCCAATACGGGTTATGCACGGCAAGCAAACGATACTAGGCTATCGCATCGGGAGCTTTGGCTTCCTAACCGACCTGAAGAGTATAGCCCCAGAGGAGATTGAGAAGCTCCGAGGCGTAGAGCTACTCTTTGTCAATGGACTGCGCTACACCAAGCCTCACCCGACACATCAAACGATCGAGGAGGCTATTGAGCTAACCGCTAAAGTTAAGCCACAACGGAGCTACATCATTCACCTTTCGCACCATGCGCCACCTACGGCGGAGCTTCAGGAGCGACTGCCCGAGGGGGTGTACGTTGGCTACGACGGGTTGACCCTGCGCTACACCGAGGGGGCGGGTTATATCCCGCAACCCACGCAGGACAAGCTGGTGCGAAGTGGTGCCGAGCCTTTTACCTATCGGGATTGTGGTAGGATCGATTACCGCGAGGCACTGGAGATGCAGCAGAAGCTTTGGCAGGAGCGTATTGATGCCAAGGTAGCGCATCGGACGGTACCAAAGGACGTGCTACTCTTTTGCGAGCATGAGCCCGTGCTGACCATTGGCAAGCATGGCAAGCAGACGAATCTGCTTGTCTCGGAGGCTTTGCTCAACTCTAAAGGCATTCAGCTTGTCCAGATAGAGCGTGGTGGCGACATCACTTACCATGGACCTGGGCAGATCACAGGTTATCCAATCTTTGACCTAGAGCATTACGGCATAGGTATCAAGGAGTACATCCACACGATGGAGCAGTGTATCATTGATCTGCTCTACCTCTACGGCATTCGTTCAGAGCGTCTCGAGGGCGCTACGGGCGTATGGATTGATGCGCACACCCCGCAAGCTCGTAAGATCTGCGCTATCGGTGTGCACACCTCTCGCTATGTGACGATGCACGGCTTCGCGCTCAATGTCAATACCGACCTAAGCTATTTCCAGCTCATCAATCCGTGTGGCTTTACAGACAAAGGGGTCACCTCAATGGAGCAAGAGATAGGTCGTGGGGAGGTCTACTTTCCGCTGGTCAAGCATCAGCTGGAGGGGCTCTTTCGCAAGCACTTCACGCACCTTATGTACCACCTACCTAACGACGACTCCTTATGAAATGGCTTCGCCCCAACGATAGTTCGGCAAACTACCAAGATAGACGCGGACGCATCTCAGGCAGAGGGCTAGCCCTCGGAGGTGGCATCGGCGGTATCGTCATCGTCCTCGCCAGTCTCTTCTTCGGCGTAGACCTCACGGGACTGATGCAGGTGGCAGACAATGTATTGCCTGGCTCACAAACGGAGCAGGTAGACCCCTCTCGTGTCAACGAAAACGAAGAGTTCAAAGTCTTCACGCTACGCGTCTTCAACAGTTGCAACGATGTGTGGACAGACCTCTTCAATTCCGAATTACAACGCTCCTATGCAGCACCGACACTAGTGACCTTCACCGATCAGGTGCAGAGCCGTTGCGGAGGAGCCACCAGCGAGGTAGGACCTTTCTACTGTCCAGCCGACCAGACGGTCTACATTGACTTAGACTTCTTCAATCTACTCGCCTCTCGCTTCAAAGCTCCAGGAGACCTAGCCATGGCTTACGTCACCGCTCACGAAGTAGGGCATCACGTGCAGAACCTCCTCGGTATCTCTGACAAGCTACACCAGCAGCAAGGGCGTGTTTCGCAGGAAGCGTACAACCGCGCCAGTGTGCAACTGGAGCTGCAAGCCGACTACCTTGCTGGCGTGTGGGCTTACCACGCACAGCGACTCGGCATCATACTCATTGAGCCTGGAGACCTCGAGGATGCGCTCACAGCTGCCAACGCTATCGGCGACGATACCTTGCAAAAAGAAGCCCAGGGCTATGCCGTCCCAGACTCATTCACACACGGTACCTCAGCACAGCGCATGCAAGCCTTTCGCTCTGGCTTTGAGACAGGCAACTTGGATGGCGCAAGCCGTTACCGCTTTTGACAAATAACCAATTCTATAGCACTTTACAGATGAACCAAAAGATAAAAGTACTCGTCGTAGGCTACGGACACGTAGGCAAGCAAGTTGTGACCACCGTACGCACCGCTCCCGACATGGAGCTAGTCGGTGTAGTCCGTCGCTCCAAGAATGATCCTCAAAGCCAAGTATTGACCGCTCATGGCATCGCCGTTTACGGAGAGGATGAAGCCCTGCCCAAGGCAGATGTCGCCATCTTAGCTGTACCGACACGCTCCGTGCCTGACTACGCCAAGCGTTACCTAGCTCAGGGCATTAGCACCGTAGACAGCTTCGACATCCATACCCAGATAGCTACGCTACGCCACGACTTGATGGCGGTAGCTCAGGAGCACCATGCGGTCTCCATCATCAGCGCTGGCTGGGATCCCGGAAGCGACTCGATCGTTCGTACCTTGATGCAGGCGATGGCTCCCGAGGGAATCACCTACACAGACTTCGGGCCAGGCATGAGCATGGGACACTCCGTAGCAGCACGTGCCATAGCTGGTGTACGTGATGCACTATCCATGACCCTGCCCATAGGCTATGGACAGCACCGCAGACAGGTCTATGTAGAGCTAGAGGCTGGCGCCAACGAAGAGCAAGTACGCCAAGCCATCCTCGCTGATGATTACTTCGCTCATGACGAGACGATCGTCACTTTCGTCCCTTCTGTCGCAGCTCTAGAGGACGTAGGCCATGGCGTGCATATGATGCGCAAAGGGGTCTCGGGCGTAACGCACAACCAGCGTATCACCTTCGAAATGCAGATCAACAACCCCGCCCTGACCGCCCAAATGATGGTCGCCTCGGCTCGTGCTACGCAACGCCTCACCCCAGGAGCCTATACACTCCCCGAGGTGCCAGTCATAGACCTACTCTCTGGCGACCGCTCCGACTGGATCGCTCATCTAGTCTAATCTCTAACTTCTAAGGTCTAACATCTAACCTCTACTCGCAATGTCCAGCACACTACCCCTACTAGCCATCACGTGGGACGTCAGCCCCGCCATCTTTACCGTCGGCACCTTTGAGTTGCGCTGGTACGCCATACTCTTTGCCGTAGGGCTTTTCGTCTTCGGTCCGTGGATCGTGCATCGCATTTGGCGGCGGGAGGGCTTGCCCGAGCCATGGTTTGACAAGCTCTTTTGGTACGTAGCCATCGGTACGATCGTCGGCGCTCGACTAGGGCACTGTCTCTTTTACGATCCCCTATACTACCTCGCCAATCCCGTTGAAATACTGAAGACCTGGGAGGGCGGACTAGCGAGCCACGGAGGTGTGATCGGTCTCATCATCGCTATGTGGATCTACGCACGCAAGGTATCGCACAAACCAATCCTCTGGGGTATGGATCGTCTCTGCGTACCCGTTGGTCTCGTGGCAGCCATGATACGTCTCGGCAATCTGATGAATAGCGAGATCTTCGGCTACCCTACTGATGTCGCCTGGGGCTTTCGCTTCGTACGCTCCGCCGAGTGGCAGACCTTAGCTGGTGGTATGCCTTGTCACCCGACAGCCATCTACGAGGCGCTCGCCTACTTGCTCGTCTTCGCCATATGTATGTGGCTCTACTGGCGTCGCAATGCGGGCTACAAGTATCAGGGGCTCATCGTCGGGACGCTTCTCACGCTCACCTTCGTAGCACGTCTCCTCATCGAGACCGTCAAGTTCGTCCAGGAGCCGTGGGAGCACAAGCTTGTCGAGTCCATCGGACTCAATCAAGGTCAACTCCTCAGCATCCCCTTCATCCTCATCGGTGTCGGTATGATCATCTACGCCCTGCGCCACCCAGTGCCTCAGGCAGAGGTGGAGCGTCTACTCGCAGAGGAAACAAAGCATAAGGAGCAAGCCTCTCATTCCAACAAGCACTAAATCTATTCACTACTATAAAGCAACCATTCTATTATGGAGTATCGCAATCAAATCACCGATTCAATATACTATATCGGAGTCAATGACCGCACGAAGCAACTCTTCGAGGGCTCCTGGTCACTACCCTATGGCGTCAGCTATAACTCTTATCTGCTCGTAGGTGAGCAGGTTGTACTCATTGACGGTGTGGAGATTGGGACCGCAGAGCATCACTTGGACAAGATCAAGTCCATCATCGGTGATCGTCCCATCGACTACCTCATCGTGGACCATATGGAGCCTGACCACAGTGGCTCTATCGGTCTCCTACGCACCCTCTATCCTGAGATGAAGGTGGTGGGCAATGCCAAAACCTTCGGCATGCTCGACTCTTACTTCGCACCAATCCCTCAGGAGCAGCGCGTAGTCGTTTCGGAGAAAGAGCCCCTAGAGATAGGAGGCTTCACCTTCCACTTCGTCATGGCACCGATGGTACACTGGCCCGAGGTCATGTTTACCTATGAGAGCTCCAACAACGTCCTCTTCACGGCCGATGCCTTCGGCACCTTTGGCACACTCAACGGTGCCTTCATCGACCGAGATATGAACCTCGACCTCTACTATGAGGAGATGTACCGCTACTACGCTTGCATCGTAGGCAAGTTTGGCATGTTCGTCCAGAAGGCTCTAGCCAAGTACAGCTCACTAGGGCTGTCGCCACAGTACATCTGTCCGACCCATGGTCCCGTATGGACGGAGCACGGCTTCCCCAAGGCACTCGCCATCTACGATCAGCTCAGCAAGTACGACACAAGCTGTGGTGCAGTCATCCTCTACGGTAGCATGTATGGACACACCGAGCAGATGGCCGAGGCGGTCGCTCAGGGACTAGCGCAGAGCGGCATCAAGGAGATTGTCGTGCACAACGTCAGCACGGCCGATCCCTCCCATATGCTCCGTGACATCTTTAAGTATCGCGCCCTCATCGTCGGCGCTCCGACCTATTGCAATAGCCTTTTCTCACCTATGCGTGACATCCTCAACAAGGTTGCCCTCCGCGAGGTCAAGCATCGCATCATCGGCTACTTCGGTAGCTGTACTTGGGCTGGACAGTCCATCAAGATCATGCCCGAGATCCTGGAGAAGCTAGCCTTCGAGCAGGTGACCGATCCCGTAGAGATCAAGGGAGCAGCCACCCCAGAGCAGCTAGCCCAGGGGCGTGACCTAGGAGCTGCTATTGCCCAGAGACTATTAGAACTTTACCGTTAATTTCCTAAATACCAACAACCAACAAATAATCTATGAGACTTGTTATCGAGCAAGATTATGCTGCCATGTCTACATGGGCAGCAGAGCATGTGATCAAACGCATCAATGAGTTTGCCCCCACAGCTGACCGTCCCTTTGTGATCGGTCTGCCCACAGGCTCTACCCCTATTGGTATGTATCAAGAGCTGGCAAAAGCTTGTCAGGCTGGTCGTGTCAGCTTCAAGAATGTAATTACAGTCAATATGGACGAGTATGTCGGTCTAGAGCCCTCACATCCCGAGAGCTATCACTACTTCATGAAGAGCAACTTCTTCGACCACATTGACATTGACCCCAAGAATACACACCTCCTCAATGGTTTGGCTGAGGACACCGCTGCCGAGTGCCAAGCTTACGAAGAGATGATCCAGTCACTCGGAGGTATCGACCTCTTCATCGGAGGTATCGGCTCTGATGGGCACATCGCCTTCAACGAGCCAGGCTCCTCACTAGCCTCTCGCACTCGTGAGGTACGTCTGATGCCCGAGACCATCCGTGACAACAGCCGTTTCTTTGACAACGACCTCTCAAAGGTTCCTACACGCGCCCTCACCGTAGGTGTCGGTACCGTGACAGATGCTCGTGAGGTGATGATTCTTATCAATGGTTCGAACAAGGCGCGTGCCCTCTGCAAGGCCGTCGAGGGTCATATCACCCAGATGTGTCCTATCTCCGCACTGCAGCTTCACTCCGACAGCATCATCGTCTGCGATGACGACGCTGCTGTAGAGCTACAGGTGAAGACCTTCCGCTTCTACAAGCAGGAGGAGAAGCTAGCCCGAGAGGGCCTAGCCTACTAAGAGGTAGTAGCTCACAAATAGAGACTGTTGCAAAAGTCAACAGTCTCACAATCTTGCAAGCAAGATTGTCCTGACTTTGCAGAAAGGATGAAGCGCAAGGCGCTGAGGGTGAGGTCTGAAGGGAGCATACCTCCGTATGTGACCGAAGCCGAATCCCGAAAGCAACACAGCGATTCGCCTTTATGCAACAGTATCAACGAGAGAGGAGCCATCTGCCTAGGCGGATAGCTCCTCTCGTGTGTTGGGGGTGACGCTCTGCTACGTCACTGCCGTTGTGTTACTTGACCAGAGCGACGAACTCGGGTGTCTGGCTGAAAGCTGCGAACTCGAGGTCACGCTGTGCACGCTGTGCGTAGCTGCGATCCAGTGCGATAGCTGCGCGAAGGTTGCTGACGAGCGCCTGTAGATCGTTGGTACGAGCTGCGACGACTGCCTTGAGGTAAGCGGTCTCGCCATTGGGCTGTGCGATAGCAGCAAGGGTGCGTGTGGCATCTGCGTACTGCCCCTGCATGATCTGAGCGATGGCTAGCGTATTCGATGGCGTATTGCCAAAGGAGCGGATAGCGTCTGCATACTTGCCCTCGTGCATCTGTAGGAGACCGATGCCCTGACCAGCCTCGGGTACCTCTACGGCACTACCCATGAGGCGCTGAGCCTCTGCTAGGTTGCCACGGTCGAGAGCGAGGAGCGCTTCGTTCATATTAGAAGCCGCGTTGGGCTGGATCTTCTGAGCCTTTGCGAAGTAGCTTGCAGCCTGCTCGTAGTTGCCCTGAGCGAGGTAGAGCGTACCGATGTTGTTGTAAGCACGGTAGTCCTTTGGATAGAGCTGTACAGCCTGCTGGTAAGCATTCATCTGATCCTTAGCGTTGTCATAGAGTGTAGCGGTGTAGAGGATCTCCTCGATGGTGAGGCGACCTGGGCGCTGTGCCATAAACATCTTGAGCTCGTCATCGCTCTTGCCGATGATGCGTACATTGGCATTGAGGCGTGAGCGACGTAGCTCGGGGAGGATCTCGTCGGCTAGCTGTGTGAAGACGTGCGAGAGGTTGCGTATCTCACGCTCACGATCCTCGGGATCGGGATACATAGAGAGGACGCGCAGGACTAGCTCCTTGTCTTGTATCTTGCTTGCCTCTAGAAGCTTTTGGAATCCATCCCAGTCCTCAGCGGTGTAGTGGGCATTGACCTCGATCTTCTTCTTGCCTAGCTGGTGCGCTACGACACGAGAGGTGTTGCGCTCACGCTGTGCCGAGAGACGCTCGTTGAAGTCCTGAGCGCCATCGGGAGAGGCGTAGGCCTGGATCTCGATGTCTACCTCCTGGTTAGGCACCTGGTAAGCGTTGTCAACGACATCTTGCCAGTCCTTGACCTCACGCTTGTTGAGCTCAGCTGCACGTACCTCCGCACGGTTGATGAGGAACTTGAGGTCGGCTGTGTACTGCTCCTTGATAACTCTCTGGAATGCGTCACGAGCAAGAGCTGGCGTGATATCGCTAATGCTGGCTAGGTCGGCAGTCATGATGGTACCACGAGCTACCTTGACAGCGGGGAGGTTGACTTTCTTGCCCTTGATTGTAGCAGCAAAGGTAAGGTAGAGGTCACTCTGCTCCATACCAGGCTTGTAGTCAAAGGTAAAGGGGATGATGACGCTACCACCACGCTCGTAAGAGATGGTCTGGTAGTTGTCACGTACGTTCTCACCCTGTATGGTGACGGTCTGTCCCGTCACGCTGGTGCCGTTGTAGCGTAGCTCGGGAGTTACATTGACGATAGCACGCTTGTGGCACCACTTAGCTGGGATCGTCAGACGAACTTGTCCAGGTATTTGCGTCCCCACGAGTGTCAGGGGCGTGGGATCTACCTGAGCAGCAGAGCCATCGAGAGGCTTGAGTCTGCAAGCACACGAAGAGACCAAGACCGCTAGCAGTAGGGCGGTGGTGATCTTTAGTAAGTTTCGATAAGTCATAGTTTGATCTATATATAAAGGTAATTATTTCGTTTGTGAGTCTGTGGGGGCTTTCTTGCCTTTTCCCAAAGACCTGATGCGCCACACGATGGAGCCGATGAGCGCTAGGAGGATTAGGGCCAAAGCTGTGAAGGCTATGCTCTCGGTCACGGTTATGGAGCGTGGCGCAAAGGTGAGCGTGAGCTGGTACTTGCCTGCGGGCAGTGAGACGGCTCGCAACACGTAGTTAGCCCGTGCGATAGGTATCTCTTTGCCATCTATGGTAGCGTGCCAGCCGTGTGGGTAGTAGATGTCTGAGAGGATGGCTATGCCAGGAGCCTCGGCCGACACGTTGTAGACCACCTGTCGTGGGGTGTACTTGGAGACGGTGATGCTACGCTGAGCGGTGCTGTCGGGTAGCATGAGTGGCTGCGGTAGCTCCTCGCCAAAGCGGAGATCGACGACTCCGACGTGTCGTAGATCTGCCGTGGTGAGTGCCTCCATCTCCTCATTAGCATTAGCGACCCAGCGAAGGCTGTCGACAAACCACGCTGCTCCAAAGGCATCTGGATTGGTCATCGCCATAGGTGCTTTGGTCTCAGGGTTGGGGACGATGAAGTACTTCGTATTGAGCATATCGTAGACCTGCTTATTGCCTGTAGAGAGCTGGTAAGTGATCAGGTCTTGATAGCGCTGTAGCTTGGCTGCGTGATAACCGCCCACGCTGTGGTGCCAGCGAGAGGTGGTGGCATCGTTGAAGCTATTGACCGTACGATTGAAGACACGATAACCGAGGCTTTTGTCCTGAAGGATCGCTCGGTCAGCCTCCGTCATAGGAGCTGCCTGCTGCTGTACCAGTTGTGGAGCGATGAAGTCGTCATCGGCTAGGTAACGCTTGTCTACCTGCCACAGGTCTATGAGTGTCAGTCCGACGAGGATGCAGCAGAGCCACTGAGTCTTGAGATAGCCCTTGGCAAAGAGCCATAGGGGCACTGCACTCAGCACGATAAAGAGCAAGCTGCGCCATATGTCTGCTCGGAAGATGTCCATACGTATCGTCTTGAGCTGATCTTGTAGCGTCAGGTAGCGAGGGTCTTGTGTGGCTAGCTCGGCAAACATGCTCTTCTCTTGCTGGGATAGGAAGCCGAAGAAGAGATCTGGCAGAAGAGCGAAGAGAAGTAAGAGCAGAACTGGCACTCCGCCTGCTATCCAGACGCTTTTGCTACGTAGGAGCTGAGGCTCCTTGATGAGCTGCACGAGCGCCAGTACGGCTAGCGTTGGGATCGTTAGTTCTGCGATGACTAGAATCGAGGAGACCGCTCGGAACTTGTCGTATATTGGCATCCAATCGATGAAGAGATTGGTCAACGGCATGAAGTTTTTACCCCATGCGAGCAGTATCGAGAGGATCGTAGCGATGAGCAGTCCCCACTTGATCGGACCCTTGACGACGACACAGCCGATGATGAAGAGGATACAGACGAAAGCACCCACATAGACGGGACCCGAGGTGAAGGGTTGGTCACCCCAGTAAGCGTTCATCTGTCCCAGCATCTGCTGGTACTCGTAGGGAGCCTTGGCGAGTTGCTTGGCGTGCCCCTTGGCTATAGGCTCGGTTGCACCGCCCTTCGTATTGGGTACGAGGAGCGTCCAGGTCTCCCCAATGCCGTAGCTCCACTGCGTGATGTACTCTTTGGAGAGTCCCTTACTATTGACCTCAGCTTCCGCTTGTTCGGGAGCATGTGGCGGAGCGATCGTTAGCTCACTGCCACCACGCATCGTCTCCTGAGCGTACTGGTAAGTGTGGTAGAGGTTTGTCCCATTGACTGCGATGGCGAGGAGCCCTGCGAGGATAAGTACACCTGTAGACTTGAGGAAGCCCACAACCTGTCGCTCTCTAATCGCCTGCACCAAGAAGGCGATGACCAGGATGCCCATGAGGAGTGCGAAGTAGTAAGTCATCTGCACATGGTTTGCCAAGAGCTGTAGCGCCATAAAGAAGGCAAAGAGCGCACCTCCCCAAAGTCGCTCGCCACGGTAGCACCAGACGAGTCCAGCGATCGTGGGGGGCACGAAGCAGAGTGCGGTCAACTTCCAAATGTGTCCCGCATGTATGAGGATGATGAAGTAGCTTGACAAGGCCCACATCACCGCTCCCAGTACGGAGGGCAGGGGATCGACCTTGAGCGAACGCATGAAGATGTAGAAGCCTACGAGAAGTGCAAAGATTAGCCACGGATAGGTGCCCAGTATGCTCAGTGGCTTGCGGAGCGTCAGCACATCTTGCAAGTATTGCAGAGGCTTGGTCGAGGGATAGGAGGGACTGATCTGATACATTGGCATCCCGCCAAAGAGCGAGTTGGTCCAGTAGGAAGTCTCTTCGCTAGCCTGTACGTCGGAGCCATTGCCTGAGACGCCCGCCACGTCCGCCTGAAAGAGCGTCCGCCCCTCAAAGTGTGCTGGCGCAAAGTAACCAAGCGCTACAATCAGGAAGAAGCCGAAGATGAGCAAGATGCGTTGCCAAGGAATCTGTTTCATAAGATAACTCAGAGATAGAGTTTGAGGATTAAGCTTTGCACCGTTTGAACCGCTGGCTGAGGTAGCCGATACCATAGCCCGAAAGCTGGACAAAAGAGGCTACGACAGCTCGCCAAGCGACCGCCACTGAGTGCGTGCGACAGGATGCGTCTGCAAAGATAGTCACAATAAAGAGTACATGGTAGAGCCAAAACCATGGGCACCACACCGCAAGTAGCGTGAATAGTAGCGTTGTCACGACAAAGAGCGTGGGGAGTAAGTAGGTCAAGCGCATTGACCCTGGGTGTCTTCGTGAGAGCTCCACACGAGCCGTTCCGGAGTGCCACACTTGTCGGTAAAACTTACGCAAGTCCACGCGACGCTTGTGATAGAGCACCGCCTCGGGAAGGAGAGCGACCCGACTGCCCGCCTCGTAGAGACGCATGCTAAAGTCAATATCCTCGCCATAGCGCATCGTTTCGTCAAAGCCTCCCAACGATTCAAAGAGATCCTTCCGACAACCCAAATTGAAGGTGCGTGGGTAGAACCGCTTCGTCAGTCGCTTGCTTCCGCCTCGTATGCCGCCCGTCGTGAGGGGAGAGGTCATCGCATAGTTAATCGCCCGCTGCCACATGCCGAAGGAGCCGTCTTGCAGAGAAGGAGCCGCATCGGGCCCGCCCCACGCATCGCACTCGTCCGCAACGATCGTCTGAGATACATTATATAGGTAGTCAGGCGGTAGCACCACGTCCGAATCAAGGATGATCACCCAGTCGCCCGAGGCGTAGCGCACACCTATGTTGCGCGCCTTGGATGGTCCCCCGTTGGGAACCACCTCATAGTGTATACTCATTTGGTCACGATAGCGATCCACAACCGCAGCGCAAGGCACAGAGCTCCCATCCTCCACGATAACGACTTCGTAGGACGGGGGCGTCTGTTGCTGAGCGAGCGAGTGCAGTAGCTCCTCGATCTCGTCAGGGCGGTTGTAGACAGGGATAATGAGCGAAAGCATTAGAGGCTAGTTTAGGTCAAAGCGTCTTACAGTACCTTCCACTCGGCGCCGCTCTTGGTATCTTGGATTTCAAAGCCCAAAGCGGTCAGTTTGTCTCGTATCAGGTCACTGGTCTCCCAGTCCTTGCTTGCCTTAGCCTTGGAGCGAATGTCTAGAAGTAGATCAACAGCTCCAGCGAAAGCCTCTTGCTGGCTGCCGCTCAGATCAGAAGCCTCCGTAGCCGACTGCATACCGAGTATGTCGTGCAGGTAGAGATCGTAGGTCTTGCGCAGCTCCTCTAGTTGCTCGCTCGTGATCTGCTCGTGTCCGTCGTGGATCGAGTTAATGAGACGAGCCGCATCAAAGAGCGCAGCAATCACCATCGGCGTATTGATATCGTCATCCATCGCCTCCTTGCAACGCTCCGCCAGATCAATCTTCTCGATCGTTGAGGTAGCCGATGGCTTGAGCGACTGAAGCTTAGCGTCAGCGTCCATGAGGCGTTGGTACCCCTTCTCGGCAGCTTGCAGAGCACTATTGCTAAAGTCCACCGTGCCACGGTAGTGTGCACTCAGGACGAAGAAGCGAATGGTCATCGGCGCATAAGCTTGCTCGAGTGCTGGGTGGTTGCCCGTGAAGAACTCCTCCAGGGTGATAAAGTTGCCCGCACTCTTTGCCATCTTCTTGCCATCCACCGTGATCATATTGTTGTGCATCCAGTACTTGACCATCGGTTCTCCTTGCGAAGCGACCGCCTGTGCTATCTCGCACTCGTGATGCGGGAAAGTCAAGTCCAGTCCACCGCCATGAATGTCGAAGTGAGCGCCCAAGTACTTACGTCCCATGGCGGTACACTCGCAGTGCCACCCAGGGAAGCCCTCACTCCAAGGCGAAGGCCAGCGCATGATGTGGCTAGGCTGCGCCTTCTTCCATAGAGCGAAGTCCAGCGGATTGTGCTTCTCGTCCTGTCCGTCCAGCTCGCGCGTGTTGGAGATCATGTCCTCCACATTGCGTCCGCTCAGGATGCCGTAAGGGTGGTCAGCGTGGTACTTGAGCACGTCAAAGTAGACGCTCCCCTCGCTCACATAGGCGTAGCCCGCATCAAGAATCTGCTGTACTAGCTGAATCTGCTCGATGATATGTCCCGAGGCAAGTGGCTCGATCGAAGGTGGCAGCACATTGAGCAGGCGCAGACTCTCGTGGTAGCGGTTGAGGTAGTAGTAAGCCACCTCCATCGGCTCGAGCTGCTCGAGCTTAGCCTTCTTAGCTATTTTGTCCTCTCCATCATCTGCATCATGCTCCAGGTGCCCCACGTCGGTCACATTGCGTACGTAGCGCACCTTGTAACCGAGGTGCTTGAGGTAGCGGAAGAGAATGTCAAACGTAATTGCCGAGCGAGCATGCCCTAGATGCGGATCCCCGTAAACGGTCGGTCCGCAAACGTAGAGCCCCACATGTGGCGGGGCAATTGGCTCAAAGGGCACTTTAGCCCTCTCCAGCGTGTTGTAGATGTATAGTTGGCTCATAGGTCTTTTTATAGTCCAAAGGTCATAGCACCGTGCAGATACACCAATGCTTTCGCAAAGATAAGGATTTTAGAGATACCGTGTCTCGGGTGTGGGGCTTAACTTTCAAAAGCTCCCGCCCCAGCCTGAACGTAGGTGAGGTGGTAGGGTGCAGTCGTGATGCTACGAAGGAGGTAGCCCGTGAGAAGGGTAGGGTGGTCGTCCCCCTCGTCGGCATAGACGGTGTAGCGGGCGAAGGACTCACTCCCCACGCCACAAGAGAGAGAAGCTTCGGGCGGAGAGACGGTATAGTTGGTCGCTAGGTGGCGCTTGACCTGTGGCGGGTAAGCTTTGTAGGCTGCTTCCTTGAGGCCCCACACGGTGTAGAGCCATTCGTTCGCTTCGCTTGTCGTAAGAGCTCGATAGTAAGCCAGCTCTGTCGGAGACATGAATCTCGGAGCGACTTGTGGCAACTTATCACTAGCCTCCTGAATATCGACGCCGACACCGTGCGCCCCCGCACTAAGGACGAGAGCCACGTAGCCCCCGCTGTGGGATATGGAGATATGGTAGTCGTGGTCAGGCGAGACAAGGCGGGGTGCGCCAGAGGGGAGATGCGTCAGTTGCCAGACCGACTCCCTAGGAGCGATCTCGTCAAGTAGTTGCTGCGTTAATGAGCGGTAAGTAGGTAGGCTGGGCGCGATACTGGCTGGTAGCTCTGCGATGTAGAGTATGTCCCCTAGTGGGAGGGGTAGCTGAGAGTAGTTCACGCCTGAGACTCCGTCTGACTATCTGTCTGCGTGTCAGTCTGCTCCTTAGGATGCAGGCGCATCTTGAGCTGCATGATACGGTGGCGCTCCATGCGCGTCACGATGAAGTCAATGTCCGAGATGGTTATCTGCTGACCCACCTGAGGGATCTCCTGTAGCACCTCTAGGAATAAGCCTCCGACCGTATCAACCTCCTCGTAGTGTGGGGCAAAGTACTCTGGCTCTACATCCAGTAGCTTGCAGAGATCGATGAGCGACATACCTCCATCGATCAGATAGACCCCCTCGGCCAGCCGTACGTAGGGTGGATCCTCATCATCGTACTCGTCGACGATCTCTCCGACGATCTCCTCGAGGATGTCCTCCAGTGTGATTAGTCCCGAGGTTCCACCGAACTCATCAATCACGATCGCCATATGGATACGTTCCTGCTGTAGCTCCTCCAATAGGGTGTCAATCTTCTTATTCTCAGGTACGAAGTAAGCTTGTCGGATGATCTTTTGCCACGGGAAGGTGTCCTCCTCGTGCATATGAGGGAGGAGATCCTTCACATAGAGTACTCCTCGGATACTGTCCTGCGACCCATCGTAGACGGGCAGTCGTGAGTAGCCAGTATCCACAGCGAAGCTAAGCGTCTGATGATAAGCCCAGTGGTAGTTGACACCGATCATATCAACGCGAGGTACCATGATCTCATCAGCCGTCTTGTGGTAAAACTTGACAATCTCATGGATCATCTCCGTCTCCTTGTTGTCCCCATTTGTCGTCAGTGCAACAGCCTCCGAGAGATCGTCTACAGAGAGTTCAGGGCCTCGTCTAGCCTTAGAACCTAGGAGCTTAGAGGTCTTGATCAAGCCCTTGGAGCACCAAGCGATACCCTTGTAAAGTCCAGACACGGCTGGAGCCGTCAGTCGAATGAAGGAGAGTGGGTGGCGCTGAGCGTAGATCTTAGGAATGATCTCGCCAAAGAGTAGGAGCAGGAAGGTGATGAGGACCGTCTGGATGATAAAGCCTGCAACGAGATTTGCCGAGAAGTCCCAATGCTCGCCCACAAACCACGCACAGAGGATTGTGATCCCCACGTTGACCGCATTATTGCCGATTAGGATGGTCGCCAGTAGTTGCTCCGAGTGCGATAGGAGTTGGAGTAGTCGTGGGTCGTTGGGGTGCTCCTGATCTTTGATCTGCTGTACCTCTTTCGGGGTGAGAGAGAAGAAGGCCACCTCATTGCTCGACATGAAGGCGGAGCAAAGCAGTAGGAAGAGGATGATTAGAAGCGGTATAGCATCCATCCAAACGATAGGATTGCTGTACACGATTCCTCCGAAAAGGCTTAATAAGAAGGCATCACCCATTGCTCCTACTCTTGTAACTTATACCGTTGTCACCCACGCTCGTTGCGTCACTAGGGTCAGACGGTGATACTGATTGCTCGGCAGCAGGACGAGGCGATGCACTCTCCTGTCCACTGCTCTGCTTAGGTCGATCCACAAAGGTGACCTTGTCCGCCCATATCTCTGTACGTGCATGGACCTGCCCCTGTCGATCTGTATAGCTGTTGTAGCGTATCTCGCCCTCCACGAGGAGGTGCGACCCCTTGCGCACCCAGCGCTCGACAAACTGTGCCAGCGTCCCGAAGATCACCACCGTGTGCCACTCCGTACGATCTGGGATCTGCGTACCATCACGCTTCGTATAGCCTGGCACAGAGGTCGCTAAGCGTAGCGACGCCTGACAGGTGCCCCGACGCGAATAGTGTACGCTGGGGTCTGCACCTACGAAGCCTATCAAGATCGCCTTGTTGTAGTACATAGAGCTGGTGAGTAAGTTGCTAGGGGTGACCTTATATACGAACGAAAGGGACTTGTCTTACGCATGGGCAAGGCAAGCCCTCGACGGATAGCCAAGGGGCTAGATACAAGGTCAGAGCCAGTGCTCCAGAGGGCACTTGGTCTAGGCTACTCCTTGATAGTTGTGATGCGCTTATTGAGGAAGATGTGTAGGAGGAATCCAGCAATCATCACGATACAACCGATCAGATTGAACATATTCCCACCCTTGTCCATCAGAGCGGGGACGATGAGGATGAGCGCCCCGACGAGGACTACCAGACTACCTATAGGGTTGAAACCTTTCATATACTTGTGATTACTATCTAAGGTGATACTTGTCAAAGGAGGGTGGGGCTGTATCCCCTCATAGGGACAACGCACCCTCGTGCCACAAAGGTAATACAAAATCGAGAGATAGCGCATGCCGAGACTTTCGCCATCATCACATCACGGGTCCCCCGAAAAACCAATTCCTCCGAAGAAATCTACAAATTGCTCGGTGGCAAATCGTTATTTCTTCCGAAGTTTGAAATAAAAGTTCGGAAGAATGAAATGAAAGTTCGGAAGAAAAATTTCGAAGTTCGGAAGAATTTGGCGTTTCCCCCGTGGAGAATTAGAATTTCCTCCGTAGAAAGTCGGATAAAAAGGGACTTAGCCCATGAATGTATCCGAACGAAAAAAACTTAGAAGGGATAGCCTACGGCAAAGTGGTATCCGAGCGAATTGGCAAACCTGGGCAGGTTGTAGTAGCCACGCCGTGTCGTCTCGAAGGGTAGGTGCAGACCCACACCGACATCAAAGCGGATGACTAGGAAGTTGAGGTCGTAGCGTAGTCCTACGCCAGAGCCGAGGGCGAGCTGCTGGAAGAAGTCCTTAGCCCCTGTAATCTCCTGAAGTGAGGCTCCAGGGCGGTTTTCATCGGGACGAAGCAACCATATATTGCCTGAGTCGAGGAAGAGTGCACCGTGCAGATCGCCCGCAAGACGGAAGCGGTACTCAGCATTCATCTCTAGCTTGAACTCTCCCGTCTGATCCATAAAGGCGTAGCGACTATTGCGTGGCACAAAGCGCCCTGGTCCGATACTGCGCACGGTGAAGGCGCGGATGCTGTTGGCACCACCGACGTAAAACTGCTCACTATACGGTGCCACGGTCATATTGCCGTAGCTGTAGATAGCTCCGACGCCAGCTCTCAGGGCTAAGCTCTGGTTACGATCGATGCCGTAGGTATAGCGTAGCTCGGCGGTACCCTTGACAAACTGTGCGAAGGGGACGCCGAGGAGCTTTTTCGTCTCGTGGTAGTTGCGCCCAGCTAGCGAGTAGATGCCGTTGAGGATATTGCCCGCCTGAGAGATGCCTAGGTCAATGTGCAGGTGGTGGCTGCCTAGTCCCGTGAAGATGTTGTCAAAGGTATACTGGTAGCTCATCTGCGGGATTAGTTGGCTCCGCAAGCTCAGCCCTAGGATGGGGTTGTCAGCAATGACCTTTTGAAATATCTCGGACTGGCGTGATAGGCGGTTGTAGTGTATCCGCAGAGGTGTGATCATGTGCTGATGCTGCGTATTGCGTACGCTATAGCTGGCGGTGAGTCCTAGAGAGGTGATCTGGAAGTAGCGAGCACGATTGAGCATGGAAGCGGATAGGGTGTAGGTGGTCTGCACGTCGTGTGTGAGGCGCAGATCGTAGAGCCACGGTAGTAGGATGCGTGGAGCCTGTAGGTTGAGGTTGGACCCGACCTCGTAGCTGTTGATGTCGGATATGGATACGTTCTGATTGCTCCGTGTACGATTGGTCTGCCACTCATAGGAGCCGTAGAGATCGAGTGAGAGGCGCTCTCCACCTCCGAATACGTTGCGACGTCCGAGTGATAAGGTGAGTCCCGGACCGATGAAGTTGTTGGACTTGGTCGTGAAGACGGCAGAGAGCGAGGAGTCCCACGGTTTGTCTAGCTCGGCGGTGATGTAGAGATCGAGGAGGTTGTGTAGCGTATCACTAGCGACAAACTGCATGTCGACATAGGAGAAGGCTCCTAGTCCTAGTAGCGCCTGACGTGTAGCCTGCTCGCGAGACTGCGAGTAGAGCTCGCCAGTGCGTAGCTGTATCCTATTGGCAAAGACTGCGGGACGTACTCGTGGGTGCTCTCGGTAGTGTAGGGTTATACTCTTGAACTGCATGGAGTCTGTCAGCGAGAGCCGATCGTCCTCGGTGAGTAGGACGTGGACGGAGCCTATGCGCCATGGCTCGAAGGTATAGCTCGGGTAGCCACTCTGCTCTCGTACCTGCATATAGACTTTGCCTGGAGTGAGGAGCGTGTCTACCTGATAGACGAGCAGGTCTGGAGCGTAGAAGTAGTAACCACGGTCTCTCAGGTTCGTGACCAGCATGTCGCGGTCTTGGAGGATCTGTGAGAAGTTGAACTGATCCCCCTTGTGTATCTTCGACAGCTCGGCATGGTTGAGTATTTCGCCACTACCTAGGAGCCACGGCTCCATATAGCTGATGCTGTCGTAGAGGTAAGGCGCTCCGAGATCGGCCTTGTAGTAGACACGAGCCTGTAGCGAGTCACTGGTGGAGCGTGCTATACTATCGGTCACGACGGCTTTGAAATAGCCGTGCTCGTGGAGGATCAATTTGGACTGCTTGGCGCGTACGTCGGGGCGTACGTCGCTGATGAGCTTGGGCTCCTCGGCAAAGAGCTTGTAAAGGCGCTTGCCGACCCACGTGCTGTCGTTGACAAAGCCGTTGTAAAACCAAAGTCCGATAGGGATACGAAAGCGAGAGCGTGCACTGCCGAAGAAGGCGTCATTGGGTGGCACGTTGAGCACCTTCTCCATATGAGAGATGGCTCGATCAGCAGCGTCACTGCCGTCGTCGCCCTGGATGCGTGTCTTGCCGATACCTATATATAGTAGCTCACCCTCGGGTATGTGTCGCGTCACCGAGCAACTACTCAGAGCTAGCAAGGTGCTGAGTAGTAGGAGTAGCGCATGAGCTATGGTTGGTCTGTAGCGATAACGGGTCATAGCTGTGGAGTCTGTGAGGTTGAGGTTACGGTGTCAGGTGTGATAGGCGTAGTGTGTGACAGACTATCAAGGGGCTTCTTGGTGTCAGCAGGCTTTTCGGACTTCTTCTTTTGCCACCACATATAGTTGCGCGGATCAAAGAGATCGACGAAGCGACGTGCCTTGAGCTTGACCAGGTAGCCGATGCCTGTCTCGGTCACTACGCCCTCAAGCATGTTGTCGTTGTTGCGCCGGTGGAAGAGGGTCACATACTGCCGGCCAGCCTCGTCAAGACGATACTCGAAGGTGACGTTGTCGATGAAGGTCTGCTCATAGTTGGTCGGCAGATTGCCCGAAGCGACGCGCCCTCCGATGACGAAGCGTATGCGATCGTTGAGGAAGCGACGACTGAAGCTATAGGTATAGTTCGTCTGCTGTAGCTGCGACTGGTTGTATCCACCCAGCTCCATGCCGAGGGATAGGTTCGTCCCCTGGAGGAGCTTGCCCGTAAGGTTGTTGAGCTCGCTCATGGCGACGTTGCTGAGTACTTTCTCCATCGACATCTGTCCCATATCGGAGGCGAGGTAGGTGCCTGACACGAGCATGGCGACGGCCTGCTTGCCACGCTCCTCTTCGCTCATAGCGGAGAGCTGCGTCTGCGTCTCTAGGTCTTCGGGGGCTGCTAGATCGAAGGCGAGTGTCATGTCCTTTAAGTTTTCATCGGCCTTGATGGATACCTCAAAGTCTACCTTATTGGTTGTCTCCCCTCTAGTTACGTCGGCGCGAAGCTTTTGCGAAGCGATGAAGTGTAGGTAAGGATCTAGTGGATCGCCACTCCAGACGAGGTAGCTCTCGGGCTCTATGTCGAAGTGACGTCGCCCTACGACGGGGAACTCATACTGTACCTCGCCACCGCTAAAGTCATACCGACCGACGAGGCTCATCGTGCCAAGTGGTGGATACTTCAGCCGGAGGTCGCCACCGCCCTGTATGCGTACGTAGTCTTGTCCTCGTGAGGAGAGGTCTATGCCGATCTGTACTGCGGGCTCGATGTGAAGCGCCACGGCTAGATCCATACGACCGAGGGAATGAGAGCGCTCTTTCTGAGGCTCCTCGACGATCGTGGTGTCTGAGAGATTGACAAACTCGACGACGCCTGACATGTTGTCCTGTGCCTTGATGGCTGCTTGCGACATGACGTAGGTCGCATTGGTCCCCCCATGTAGTGTGACTGATCCTAGTAGCTGGGGTGCTGTCAGGTAGCCCTGCAGGCGTAGATCGGCAGAGAGGATAGCTCGTCCGTAGATCGACTGCTTGTTGTGGTACTTGCTGTCGATCACCTGTGCATGGTCGGCATAGAGGCGGAGGTTGCTCTTGAGCGCCTCAGGACCGAAGAGCTTTAGCCAGCCATCAAGGTAGAGCGAGGTCTCCTTGCCTTGTAGCGTTAGCTTGTAGTCCTGAAGGGTTAGTCGGCTCTGCTCGATAGTCAGCGGACGACTGTCGAGGGTGTACTTATTGCCTGTCAGAGATAGTGCGACCAATCCATCGGTAATGTGTGGCGCTCCATTGAGTATAGGACTCTTTGGTGTGCCCGTCACCGCAATTGAGCCATTGAGTGCACCTTCCAGACTGAGCAGATTGCCACCTAAGAAGGGGTTAGCCAGACGTAGTGGTAAGGATTCGAATGAAGCCTTCATATCCAGTGCTTCTTCGCCCTTACGGCTATGGTAGATACCGTCTACCGTGAGCGCTAGGTTACCATTGCTACTCACCTGTGCGGTGACATATTGCGAAGCATTGTCACGAGGCTCGTAGAAGAAAGCGACACTCACGTTGCCTAGATCCCCATCCATGTAAGTCATGTCGTTGACCGAGAGATCGCCTGTGGCTCGGTAGACGTTGTCCACGCGCTCGATACGCAGATCCATGAAAGTGCGTCCACTCATATCGGGGAGGCGTAGGATGCGTGCTAGGTCGCTCAGCTCTAGTCGCTGTACGTTGCAGAGCAAGCTCTGTACATTGCTAGGTTCGTCTAGATCGCTGTGGATAGAGAGCTTGGCGCCGTGCGGATTCGTTAGCTCGAGATTGGCAAAGATTTGGTTGTCCTTATGGAAGTAGAAGAGCGCATTGTCCTCATTCGCACGAAGTCGCTCGCCAGCAAGGTAGATATCCTTGTCGGATAAGCTTACGCCAAAGCCCTGCGCATTGTAATACCCGCTAGCGCCCAAGCTGTAGTACAGCTCGTGGTCGCGTAGCCAGTCGAAGTCTAGGCTCATAGCTACAAGGTCTGTCTGAGCCGATCCGATGATCTTGTACGGTGGACGCTTGTCTTGTCGCTCGCCCTCGAGGCTGAGGTCTATCTGTAGCAATGGGTGTACGTATCGCTGAGCAAGGTTGTCCGAGTTAAATTGATCGGAGAGGTCTGAGAGGAGTAGCGGTCGCATAGCCTCGGAGGGCAATTGCTGGCTCACGTGGGTCAGATGGTCTAGGAGTATGGGTCGGCTTGGGGTGAGTGTCGTCAGCTGGAGGAGTGCGTTGTCACACTGTATCGTGTCGTACTGTAGCTGGTGCAGCTCGATGCGTCCATTGATCCCTAGATTAGGACTGGTTAGCAGATCAGCATCGAGAGACTCTACGGATACATTGTACTTCTCCAGTAGTGAGCGGAGCGGATGGTGCGATCCCATGTGCAGTGCTATGTGAGCATTGGGCAGGACGCTGATGAGGTCGCTGTAGGCGGTCAGGCGTGGCTTGTCAAACTGGTATTCTCCCGCCCACTTGGAGACTCCCGAGATAGAAGTCAAGATATGGTTCAGTCCCTCCTGCGTCGTGACGCTCAAGTCTATGTCGTTGGCTCCTAGCTGTGCTATCACTTGCGACGTATCACTAGCCAGGCGCAGGTCGATCTGCTCGTTATCTATTCGCTGTGAGCCGACAGCTAGGTGCAGACCAGACAATTGTCCATCCACCATGTGGGTCTCGGCAAAGTCGCTATAGAGATCTGCCGTAAGCCTCAAGCTCCCCTCCATAATGCTGTCGCTTAGTCCTAGAGCTTGGAGGTCAAGGTGAGAGACATCTAGGTCTATCTTGCCTCCGAAGGAAGGCCGCTTGCCAGCTGTGATGAGCGTTCCCGCAATGTCCCCAGATAACTGTGCCGAGGGGTCGTACGACTGCAGAGAGACAGACACGGAGTCCCCACGCAGGAAGCCGTCGAGTGAGAGGTTGCGGAGCCTATGGTGCTTATAGTTGACTTCGTCTAGGGCTACTGCGACAAGTCCATTCTTGTTTCTAGACTTTAGAGAAAAGCCTGCGCCATCAGCCTTGATTGATCCCGAAATTACTCCGATGGAGTCGCGAGGCATAAACTGAGCGACATCAAAACGGTCGAGATGACCGTCAATCTTGTAGCGTTGCTGACGCAGGGCGTACGTTCCGTTGAGCGAGAGCGAGCCTCTCGGTGTGCCAAGATGCAGATCCGCTGTTATCTGGTCGCCGTGGAGTGTGCCGTCTAGGTCAAGGTCCATCTTCGCTGGTAGTGTCACAGATCCAGACGCTTTGTCTATCCCTGCCAGGGCTAGGAGTAGCTTAGCGGCAGGACCTGTCTGTATGCTACTTCGCAGGGAGGCTGTGCGCCTGTGTTCATCAAGGATGTGCGTGGCTGTGCCACTGGCCGTGAGTGCGATGAAGCCCTCTTGTCGCAACTCTAGATTGTATATCTCCAGGGCACTCAGCGAACCTCGCGAACGCAGGTCTACGGACAGCGGTACATCGGTCAGCTGCTTGTGACCGCCAGGGCTATAGAGCATACTGTCCAGACTAATGCGTGTGTAGTAGTATAGGTCTTGCGGAGCTAAGGTGCCCTTGAGCTCGGCCGTGACGACAGCCTCTTCATCGTCCGAGAAGAGACTTAGGGGAAGAATCAGATCCCCCGTCAGCTGGCTCTTAGGTGTAGTGAGCATGAAGTTGCGCATGTTGACCACTTTGTCCTCAAGCTTGAAGTACCCCTGGAAGTGCTCCAGCTGAGCTCCACACTGTTCACGTAGACTCAACTGGTTAATGTCCATCTGCACCAGTCCCTTACTATTGATGGAGAGCCCATCTATATCGGCATGCGCATCGTGGTAATACATATGACTGTAGTCCACGTAGGGAAGCTGTACCTTGGCTGTATCTGTTGCATAGCTAGCCCTAGTCAGGTCTACATTGATATGCTCTACAAGTAGGTTGAAGTCTGGTATCTCCACCATCACCTTGTCAACAGCGCCACGATCTATCACCGCATCTGTGTGTACGCCCGAAGGATAGAGGTGTATGTAACTAGCAAAGCGTCTAAGATCCACCCGATTGATATTGATGCTCATAGCTGGTCCAGGCTCGCTCGTCTCGGTCGTGTCAGTCTGGGTGTAAGCAAAGAACCCGTCCGCTAGGGAGACCGCAGCAATATCAATATCCATCGAGCTCAAGTCCACCTGCACATGTCCCGCCTCCATATTGCCCAAGCGGGCATCGATGCGACTACGGTTGAGACTATCTAGAGGCATCGCCACGACCGCATCTTGTAGATTCAGACGGGGAGCCTCTATGCGCTTGTTAAAGAGAGGCATCAGGGGCAGACTAGTGCGCAGTTCGTTGACCCAAATAACTGTGTCTCCCTGCTCCGTGGCGAGTAGCTTGTCGACCCGCACCCGTAGCGGAAAGCTAATGCGCATCTCCTCGACCGTAATCTTCCACCCCGTCTGCTCCTCGAGGGTACTGATGAGACGTCCTACTGCCCAGCGTTGTACACTAGGTAGGTAGATCGATCCTATCAGTAGCAGTAGTACTGTTAGTGGGGTGAGGAGTAGGATCCAAAAGAGTTTACGACGTCTTCGTACGGGGTTCATGGACTAAGTTTGGAGCCATCTGAGTAAGCCGAAGGGTGCCCTCGGAGTGAGCTCTGAGCGAAGCATCCTAAGGCAAAATGGCTAGGTGCGTACAAAGATACGAATTTAGCGCCAAGATCTTATACTTCTTGTCGACGGAGTTACGGTTTCTTCTCCTTTGGCGGTGCGACAGCTTCGTAGGCGCCTATGGTATAGCCACCCAGCTTATTCTTGCGTCGTGGTAGCCCCGTACGATCAAGGGCGCAGGCTGTGGGAGCTAAAGGCGAAAGCTCTTGCAGACCAGCCGTCTCTACGGGGTGAAAGTCAAAGTGAAAGTGATACTTAGCCTGTCTATTGCTACGATCCTTGTAATCCTTGCCCAGCATCCAGTAACTATCCACAAAGGGGACAGTGGCTCGATGACAGGTAGGGAAAAGCTCCTCAACGAGTCGCTTAGCAGCGATAGAGTCCTGCCCCAGTCGTAGGTGGCAATGCTGCAGATCCAGCTGCGCCTGAGCCGAGGGGTGCCACGCTAGTTCGCCTGAGCGACGCAGCGTGTCGCTCTGTAGCGCAATCGTCTGTCTACCATCTACGATGCTATTGATCATCTGTAGCTTTCCCTCCTTACCTACATAGAGTACAGGGCTGCGCCTGTGGTCAAATAGGTAGTCGCACACCACCGTCATCTGCTCTGCCTGTACGGTAGCTTTTCGCATGGATAGGCAGGAGCCACCCACATTGCTTAGTTCGCTGTTTCGTAGTGTGTAGCTACCTCCTGCGAGGGTCAGGCCATCTCCGCCCATATTGGTGATGGTGCTTGACTCTAGGAGTAGCCGCTTCGCTAGAGGATCATTTCCCAGGGCAAAAGTCACCCCCTCTCGTCCATTGCGAATGGTCGTATAGCGTATCTCATTGCCCTGGCTCTCAGCCGTAAACTGTATGTAGTCCCACTGATTTGGTAGCAAGCGATAGGAGACATCTGTCGTGAGATTGTCTCGTCGTACACCCTCTATGAGGATAGGACTAGCCGCTGAGCCTGCTAGTGTCAAGGCTCCTCGCACGATGATCCGCCCTCCTTGAGGCAGTAATAGGTGCCCCCCTTCGGCGATCGTTAGCCGTGCGCCTGGCTCTATTGTGATGCTGTCGGTTATTAGGTAAGGGCGCTCGCTACGCCAGAGGGTGTCCTTCGCTATGTGCCAGTTGGCGGGTAGGGTAGAGACATTTTGCCGATAACCCTCGATGCGCGTATAGTGTGTGACCCCATTGCAGCGCCACAGGAGCGAATCGGTTACCAGTGTCGGGAGGTCTGAGTCTCCAGCCGTAAAGGTAGCCTCCACAAAGACAAAGATACTATCACGCGGTGGTAGCGTCACATCTCGAATCTCCGAGCCACTACGTCCGTCCACGTTGATGCGGTACCCCTTATTGCCACCGCTCAGGAGTGACACCTCGTCGAGGAGTAGCGGATGGTCGTGCGGGTTGTAGATCATCGCCACGTGAGTCGCCGAGGAGAGGGCGCTGTAGAGCGTGTCCAGTCTTATCGTGTCCACGGAGAGGTGGGGCTGGCTACCCTCCGAGCGGTCATACTGCCAGGGCGATCGCACGCATGCCACCAGCAAGAGCGCTGCGCAGAGTGCTATGCTAGTCAGTCGTGCTAGAGCTCTGATAGATCTTTTTATTTCGTTCATCGAGTGTTCATCAGGTATGGAAAGTGTGGAGCCAAGCGACCTCTAGGTCACCAAACCCGTTGCGGGTCATGCTCCTCTTAGCAAAAGTACTGAAAATAGCGATTGGCGCAACCGCTCACACGCTACACCCCTGATAAAAACAAACGAGCGCAATCCAAATATACTGGACTGCACTCGCTAAGTGTGGGGATGCAAGGCGCATCGTGGTGGTCCCACTTGGGCTTGAACCAAGGACTCCCTGATTATGAGTAAGATTTGGAGGGTGCGGAAGTGCTGATATTGGCGGATTTACGTGGTTTGTGGTGGTGCGTTTGCACGGTTTCAATCGTGTGGCGTGCAAATACGTTGCAAATGATTTGGTCGGTTTTGGGGGTGGTTTGGGGTGTGATGTGGGTACGAATCGGCGAGATCGGGTACACGTCGGCGGTGACGTGGGTACGATCGTGCTGTATCGGGTACACGTCTACATTGCTCTGTTGTGACTATATCCTTTCGATAAGATGTTGGATTGGACTTTGGGTCGGCTCCTACAGATCTCCCTTGTCGGGGTTCTCTGGCGAGGCTGGCTTGTCTTCCGACTTTGGGGTGTGAAGCTCTCTGTAGAGCTGTGCGGCCTCAGTGATTATCGCAAGTGCCTTTAGCCTCGCAGAGGCTAATATCCCTATGAGGGGAAATATTATGATTCCTGCGAACTCTAACATCAGAAAAAAGGCTGGGGCTTTGCTCAGTGAGATGACAAAGGCAAAGAGTGAGATATTCCCTGCGATGATGCCGATGACTTGAATAAAGATCGCCACGCCTCGGAGGGTGCCGGGGACACTGCTCTTTGTGGGGGTGGTGTCCATTCCGATGTTTGTGGTTGGGGTTGGGGTTGAGTTGATGTCTGTCATAATCGTTTTTGTTTGATTGATTTGTATTGGGTAGTGGGTGGGTTAGTTGTAGCGCTGTATGGTGATGCTCGCTTTGATGCGCCAAAGGCGAACTACATTAGATATACGTATCTCGAAGTCCTCGTAGTCTTTGTTGTCTGACCGAGCTATCCAGTGTGTGAGGTGCTTGTCGTGGTCGGGGTGCTTGCGTATGCGCTTGAAGAAGGCTTGCACGCTGTCGCTGTCTGTGGGGTCGTCGCTGGTGCGCAGCTCGATACCGAAGATCTCGCCAAAGGGTATGCTGAGGGGTTCGTCAACTCTAAAGAGGTATTGCTTGACGGCAACGGCTGTGCCTTCGGGTAGTGTGGGCTCCATGGAGTCGCCTCGTACGAAGATTAGTTCGTCGGCTTTGATGTCGGGGAGTGCCCAGATGCTTTCGACTTCGTTCCATGCGGTGATGATGTTGTTGCCTTTGTTTCCTGCCTGGAATGGCTCGGTGTATAGAGGTACGAGGTCAACGCCCATGCGGTCGGCAAAGGCGCGTGCTTCGTCCCACTGGTCTAGTGAGAACTCGCGTGGCTCTGTCAACTGCTCGGGGGTGTCGCTGTTGAGCATGCTGCCCTCGCCTGTGCGGAGCCAAACATTATTGAGGTTTGGGTATGTTTGTAGAAGTTTATTCAACACCCTATTAGACAAATCTCTGTTTGGTTGTCTGGATTTTCCGATTGTTCCTACAGAAAGTTCTGCGTCTTTTGTGACTTGATTGTCGTTTAATCCGCTGTGGTTCATATATTTATCGAACCTATCGATACATCTCTCTTCGTTCATATTGAAATTAGTTCTTTGAAAGCTTGGTTTGTATTGAAGTTTTTTCTACCTTTGCATCAGAAAGGGGAGGACAAAAGCTCCCTTAGGTGTAAGTAAGACTACAAAGTAATAGAAAAAGGACTAGAAAAACAAGCAAGGACTATGACACAAGAAGAACTAAGAGCAAAGCTAGAGCGCTACGACCTCAAGGGCGCAACGCTGAAGCAACTGATCTCAGCCAGAGACATCGCACAAGATATGTGCCTAAGCTGCATCCGCAAGTACAGCGTCGTATACAGCGCTGTACGCAACACTACCTACGAATGTGATAGGGAGATGCCAACGAAAGAGGTCGATGACGCAACATCGGAGCTACTCAGAGCGATACGCTTAGAAGGGGAGATATATAATCACCACACAATAACGCTAGGGGGCGAGATCATTGAGCGACTCAACAAGATAGACAGCAACAGCTAACGGAAAAGAGTATGCGGCTAGAAGCTGAGAAGAATCGGAGCTATCTGAGCTATCAGAGCGATCTGAGCTCTCAGAGCGATCGGAGAGCTCAGTCTCGCCTTGACGGGGACTTGGATAACAACTAACGGAGAAGGGTATGGGTACTATTAAGGAGTTTCATTTATTTGCGGGCATCGGAGGTGGAATCTACGGAGGACATATCTTAGGCCACTCGTGTTGCGGAGCTGTAGAGATTGACGACTACTGCAAAGATGTCTTAGAGCAAAGGCAACAAGATGGCTGGATGGATTCATTTCCAATATATGGAGATATAACGAGCTTAGATGGGCGTGACTTCAAAGGGGCTTTTGACATTCTTTGCGGTGGCTTCCCGTGCCAGCCGTTTAGTTATGTCGCCCGTGGTCAAAATATCTCCGAGAAAAACCTTTGGCCTGAAATGCTTCGGTTCGTCTGGGAATCCGAAGCTCCAATCGTCTTTGCTGAAAATGTTACGCTTAATGCGATACGCACAGCAGCTATGGATCTAGAATCTATCGGCTACAGAGTTAAGTACTGCAAGCTTTCGTGTGGTGACCTTGGCGCGGATCATAGACGTGATAGGTACTGGTTGCTTGCTGTTAAGACCCCTAGCGCACTAAGTAAAGTGAATGAAAGTCTAGAGCGTCTTGGAAAAGTACATATGGGGTGCTGGGTTACACCCTTTAGTGAACTAAAAGATGAGGTCGTTACTAATCGTAGAGCTCAGCTGAAAGCTATCGGAAATGCTCAGGCTCCATTAGTGGCTGCAACAGCTTTTCGGATCTTGGCTTATAGACACAAGAATCAAATCCGTAACTCAGTCAAGGTTCTGAAGGAAGAAATCAATCGCTTCTTTACTGTTCAAACGACTTGGATTAAGGATACGTATGGGGAGAATTTTGGATTCGTCCATACTCCTACTACTATGGCAAATTACTCGGCTCCGTCAATGCAGAAACATGCGGGGTGCAGAAACTTTGTTGAGGTATTCAATCGCCCTACACCTGCAAATGCCGAGTACTTGATGGGTATGCCTCAGGGAGCATCTACAACAAACTCAATGAGCAAGAAGAATATGGAGATATGGAAACATTGTCTCTCATCGGAAGAATAACTTGGAAAGTAACTAATAAAGGTATGACACTAGAAGAGTTAAGGAGGAGGCTGGACACGATGAAGGCTGAGAAGAAGGACTACAGTGAGCTGAGTGTGCTGGAGCTGATAAATGAGCTATACGAGCTGAAGTACAAGCTGATATGTGAGCTGGCGACGGCTGGTATGGCTGATGAGCTGGAGGCGTGGTTGTACGATGGTCGTATGGACGTGGACGCTGTGACGGACGAGCTGGTGGAGCATATCGATGCGCTGGGAGCGATGCAGCGTGTATGCGAGGAGATGCTTCGTGCGGTGTGTGATAAGGAGTTTGACGAGTAGAGAGATATGGATAGCCCCGCTCGCTGATGTGTTACGTGATGAGTGAGTAGTTGGTAGGGGGAGCGGGTGCTATCCACCCTAATGGAATAATAATAAGACTATGAAAACATACGAGATAATAGAGAAGATAGACAGGAATAAGAAGACTATGGATGATATATACAAGGCAATAAACAAGGCAATAAAGGAGATAAGAGAGCTCAAGACGTGCGGAGCGGTGCGAGCCTACTACAAGAGCTTACCGAGGGAGCTACAAGAGATCCCGCTGATGCTTATGGAGGTTCGCAGGAAGCGTAAGGAGATACGCTGGGTAAGGTTTTACCGATGGTGGTTTTCTAGATAACCTTTCGGGCGCTCTAGGAGAATGAAAGCGGAATAAGAATAACAATAAAACAGATAAGGATATGGTGAATGAGAAACCGAATGTACCGCCTACGGCTAGGTACTCGCTGCGAGAGGCGGCGAAGATACTGGGTGTGAATGCGAAGACGATCAGCCGAGCTATAGAGCGTGGAGCGCTGCGCTGTGGCTATCGCAAGATGAATAACATGCCTTATGTGGAGGGCAAGGAGATCATGCGTATGTGGCAGGAGAGCTGGTGAGAGTGAGAGATTAGACTTTAGAGGTTAGACTTTAGAGGTTAGACTTTAGAAGAAAGAACTATGACAGGAGTAGGACTGAATAAGCTACTGGATATCTCGTCAGATGTGGCAGATGTGCTGTGTAGTCTCTTAAAAATTCACAAAAATTTGAGACGGCTCTCTCTGTACGATGAGGAGGTGCTGGAATTTGAAGCTCATAAAGCTCTCCAAGAGTCTCGAAGGGGACTGATGGCGACGCACGAGAGTGCTGTGGAAGTCTTCAAGAACTTGCAGAAGGCGTACGACGCTGAGAAGGAGTTGATGGAATTCGAGGGACAACTAAAAAAGCAAGACTATGACGAAGAGTAACAAGCGAGATGAACTGACTGAAGCTCTCATAAGGTGGGCTGAGGAAGATAAGGAGAATCGGAGCGTGCTGGTGCTCGCAGAAGATGAGAGTGGTATTCGCTTGGTTTACAATGGGAGACGGAGTCAATCTGGCGAATGTCCTAGCGAATGCGATGCTCCAAGAGGATAAGCTGCGTAGCGTGTGTGATTGCGCTATGCTTCTATACAGAAACAACTAAACGAATAAGACAATGACACTGGGAGGATTAAATGACCTCAAGGAGCTGGCGACTGAAATAGATGAGCTCCGAGAGCAAGCTGAAAGGAAGTTGACACGACTACTAAACCTCTACCAATACGAGGAGGATATAAACGCTCGTGAAGCACACTCAATGCTAATCAAAGCATCGGAATCGATGAAAGATGTCACATGGAACCTAGGGCGTGCTGTGACACAGATACAGAGTGCCTACAAATACGAGACGGAACTAAATGCCTTCTACGATGGACTACTAAACAAGCTACACAATGACAATAGATGAGATTATAACAGCACTCCAAGAGTGGAGAGGTGACGATGAGGACAGATCCTACACGCTCATAGCCCTAGATGACCGAAAGATCAAAGTCGCGACCAAAGGCAACGACTTCCTCCTTGGCTATAGCCTGGCTGGGGCGATGAAGTCCGAGAAGGGAGTCAAGAGAGTCGTCCAAATGGCGACGATGCTGGAAGAGATAGACCTATAGACAAACGAGCAAGACCATGACGAAGAATAACAAGCAAGACGAGTTGGCTTCAGCCCTCCTAAGGTGGGCTAAAGAAGACGAAAATAATCGCAGTGTGATTCTAATCGCAGGCGATGAGGAAAGTGTACGTAAAACTTACCACGGCAGTGGGGGTAATCTAGTAGAGTCTCTAGTTCAGGCTATGAGAACAGATGAGGATCTGTATAGCGTGTTTGCTACGGCGATACTTATATACAATGCAAATAAAGAGAATGACGATGACGAAGAATAGATTGACGCTGTTTGAAGCGTGGCTCCGTGTGGTGGGGCTGGCGTTGCTGGGCGGTGTGGGCTTTTGCCTATTGCTGCATGACTTAGATGTGGACGAGTCTACGATGTCGTGGGGCTGGAGCCTCGTGGCTAGAGTGGCTGGTGCAGGTATGATGTACCTGACGTATCGTGTGGGTAAGGCTCTCAAGGAGTGGGGTATGCTACCGCATATTATGTACGAGGATGAGCTGGAGGACGCTGGGCGAGAATCGGAGGTATCAGAACGATCGGAGGTATCAGAACGATCGGAGGTATCGGAGTGAATCGGAGAGCGCAGTCTAGTCTTGACGGAGACGGACGCTCGGGTCGAGCGTCCCTACAAAGGGCTAGTCGAGAAAAAAAGGATAACGAAGAGCTATGATAGGTAAGTTATTAAATCGGTGGGTGAACCGCTATTACAGACAGGACAAGGAACATCGCTCCGTCCTGCTTGTGCATGGAGAACAGAATAGAACGCTGGTCAAGGCGTGTGGAACCAAAAGGAACCTCAAGGAGAGCCTCTACATAGCGATGCTACGTAACGAGGTGATACGTGACATCGTGCTAGAAGCGTCTGAATTGTACCGAGAGACAGGGGATGACCCTATGGAGTATATGCGGAAGCTCTTAGAGCTGAGCAAAGGAGAGAGCGACAAGACAAGCAACCAATAAGACTATGCAGACAATCACAATCACGGGCAACATCGGCAAGGACGCTGAGCTAGCCACCCGCAAGGACGGATCGCAGTACTTGACCTTCCGAGTAGCAGTTGACGAGCGGGACAAAGCCACCACGTGGTATGACGTGGCTCTATACGTGAGCAACCCCGCCAACCTCCAGCAGTACCTCGTCAAGGGGGCGAGGGTACTCATCAACGGTCGGCTCATTGCAGGGGCTTACACCGACAGACAAGGTGTGGCACAGCCCTCGCTGAGCATCGCCACGAGCGGGAGCGGTATTGAGATCATCAAGTTCGCAGGACAAGACAATAATAGCCTTTAGCTTTTAGCCTTTAGCCATTAGCTAGCTAACAGCCAAAAGCTAACAGCCAAGAGCCAAATGAAACAACCAAATGAAACAGATAGAACTAACCAGTATTAAGCTTGAGGACTTCAGAGGTACGCAGTCCTTAGAGCTACAACTTGACGGCAAGGACGCAGTCGTACGAGGAGCCAACGGCACGGGCAAGACGACCATACTAGACGCATATCTCTGGTGCCTCACGGGCAAGGACAGCCAAGGGCGCACTGACTGCGAGATCAAGCGCAGAGAGGAGGGGGAGACGCTCCCCAAGGTTGATGCCAGCGTGACGGTCGTTCTCAGAGTAGACGAGGAGGCGTGGACGCTCCGACGCACCCTCCACGAGAAGTGGCAGAAGCCACGAGGTGCGACCGAAGAGCAGTTCAAGGGCAACGAGACCTTGACCGAGGTCAACGGAGTACCTACGAGCGTCACCGAGTACAGCCAGCAGGTAGGCGCACTCATACCCTACGACCGCATTATCACGCTCACCATGGCGGGCTACTTCTTCACCCAGCCGTGGCAGGATATGCGCACGCAGCTCATTGAGATGACGGGCGTGAGCCGTGAGGAGATCGAGCAGGCAGTCGTGGCGAGTGACGCACGCTTTGCCCAGCTCCTTGACAAGCTCACAGGCAAGACGCTCGAAGGCTACAGGCGGGAGATACTAGCGAGCAAGCGCAAGACACGTACCGAGCTAGAGGGCATACAGCCCCGCATCGACCAGACCGAGAAGCTCAAGCCCGAGGAGGGTGACAAGACGGCACTCCTCGGAGAGCGAGCCAAAGTGGAGTACAAGCTCACCAAGCTAAGGGCGAGCGAGCGGAGCCGACTAGACAGCTACCAAGCGCACCTAGACGAGCGCAAGACGCTACTCGCACGCATCTCCGACCTAGAGCTGGAGCAACAGCATATCGTCCGCAAGGCAGAGGAGGAGCGAGCCGACAAAGCCCGCAAGGCAACCAGCGAGACGGACGAGCAGTACAACGCAGTCGTCAAGGAGCTAGCCACGTGGGAGCAGTCGTTGTCACGACACCAAGACGACCTCAAAGCTACGGAGAAGAGACGAGACAACATTAGCGACCTATACGCACGGAGCCTAGAGGGCTTGGACAGCCTCCGTCTAGCCTACAGCCGTACCGCTACGGAGCAGTACGACGGCACGGAGCTCTGTCCTACGTGTCACCAGCCACTACCCGAGGAGCGACAAGAGGAGGCACGCCAGCGGTGGAACCAGGAGCGCACGGCACGACTAGAGCGCATAGCCCGTGACGGCAAGGAGAGCAAGGCACTAGCCGACAGCCAAAAGGCAGAGAAAGCACGTCTCACCAAGCGCGTTAAGGAGATAGAGGCGAGCGTCCAAGAGGCAACCAAGCAGGTCTTAGCACTCAAGAGCCAGCGGAAAAAGCTAGAGAGCGCACGACAAGCGGCTGAAGCCGTCCGCCAAGAGCAGATAGCCAAGCTACAAGCCGAGCCACTCACACTCCCAGCCCGCCACGAGGAGATAGCCACTGAGATTAAGGAGGCACAAGCTAAGCTCGAGGAGCTAGCAGGGCGCACCGAGGAGCAGGAGGACGAGGCAACCAAGGCAGAGATAGCCAAGCAAGAGGAGGAGATGGTAAAGATCCAAAAGCAGATAGACGACTGCGACCGCAGAGACGAGCTAGACAAGGAGATCAAGCGACTCCACAGCGTAGGGCGAGACCTGGCACAGACGCTGGCAGACCTTGAGGCGATGGAGCAAGTCATCACCGACTACAGCCAAGCACTCGTACAAGCTTACGAGGGGCGCATCGGAGACCTATTCCCCACGCTCCGCTTTGCACTCTTTGACTACACGCAAGCGGGCGACCGCTACGAGACCTGCATACCGCTCATCGGTGATGCGCACTACGACACAGCCAACACGGCATCACGCATCAACGCAGGCATTGAGCTACACAACGCCCTCGCCCAGCACCTCGGGCTGACAGCTCCGCTCATCGTGGACAATCGTGAGAGCGTCACCGAGCTGACAGCCCACAGCGGGCAGGTTATCTCCCTTATGGTAGACCCAACAGCCACAGAGCTAACGATAACAAGCAAATAGCAACCAACTAAATATCCAACCAATAATAACCAACACAATTACTATGACACAGAAAGATTTATCCAACAAGCAAGAGCAGCCCCAAGAGCTGGCAACCGTCAAGCGTGACATTAGCGCACAGGTACTCGCCAAGGTGGACGCCTTCCAACGCACTGGAGAGCTTCGCCTCCCCAAGGACTACAGCCCCGAGAACGCTCTCAAGTCCGCTTACATTATCCTAAGCGATCCGAAGAACAACCTCCTCGCCAAGTGTACCAAGGAGAGCGTCGCCACGGCACTCCTCAAGATGGTCACGTGGGGACTATCACCGCTCAAGGGTCAGTGCTACTTCATCCCATTCGGAGACAAGCTCGAGTGCACACCAGACTACTCGGGCAACATAACCCTCGCCAAGCGGTACGGAGGACTTAAGACGATCAAGGCTAACGCTATCTTCGAGGGCGACGAGTTCGAATTCGAGGTCGGTATGGACGGCAGGCGCAAGGTGATCAAGCACAAGCAGACGCTCGGGAGCATTGACTCGCCAGTCGTAGGAGCTTACGCAGTCTACGAGCTGGAGGACGGCACGACCGACACGGAGGTGATGAGCATCGACATGATCCGCAAGGCGTGGGGACAAGGAGCCACCAAGGGCAACAGCCCAGCGCATAAGAATTTTGCCGACCAGATGGCACAGAAGACCGTCATCAACCGAGCCTGCAAGCTACTCATCCGCTCCTCCTCCGATGCAGTCCTTATGGGAGCCGACAGCGAGACGGAGCTCGAAGCCCCCAACCGCTACACCAAGGAGGTTGAGCTAGAAGCCAACCAAGGCGACGTCATCGACATACCGACCGAGGAGGTCACGAGCGAGCCAGTGGCGGACGAGCCAACGGCTAACAGCCAAGAGCTAACAGCAGACACCGAAGTTCCTTTCTAAGACTATGCACCTCTCGGTAATCAATAGCGGGAGCAGTGGCAACGCCTACATACTAGAGGAGGGGGGCAATCGCCTCCTCCTCGAGTGTGGCGAGCCATTACGAGCCGTCAAGCAGCGACTCGGGTACGACCTCACGGGCATCACCGCCTGCATCGTCACCCACGAGCATCTAGACCACGCTAAGCACGTTGCCAGCTACATAGAGAGCTACATACCAGTCTATATGAGCCACGGCACGAAGCGAGCCGTCACCGAGCGGTACCACCTCACAGACCTGCAGAGCGACCGCATCACGGCACTAGACTACAGCTTGACACAGATAGGAGCGTGGCGAGTGATACCCTTCCCGACCCAGCACGATGCAGAGGAGCCAGTCGGCTACGTTATCATCGCTCCGAGCGGTGACAACCTACTCTTCGCGACCGACACCTACTACATCAAGCCCCGCTTCCGAGGTCTCAAGCACCTGCTCATCGAGTGCAACTACATTGACGAGCTAGCAACCGCTAACTACGAGGACGGACACATCGACTACCGCTACTACCAGCGACTCCAGCACAGCCATATGAGCCTACACAACTGTCTCAACTTTTTAGGAGCTAATGACCTTAGCAAGACACGCACGATAACGCTGTGCCACCTCTCCGAGGCTAACAGCGACCAGCGGGCAATGATTGACGCCATAACGGGAGCCACGGGCATACCTACCTACATTGCCCAGCGAGGAGCCGAGATAGCCCTCACGGATACTCCATTTTAATCAATGGTTTAGGAAGGATATGGGAAAAAATGAGTGTGTTGTACCTGTGTAGTTGATAGCTTTGGGGGGTGCCTGTATTGGCTTTTAGCTTTTGGCTATTAGCTGTTGGCTTAAAGAGGGCTTTTTTCTGGACTTGCTTTTTTCTCCCCGCCCCCTGTAGCTATTGCATAATAAGTAAGTAATGAATATGAGACTGGAAGATATCAATGAGGCTTTGTCGGCTTGGCAAGGCGAGGGTGCAGAGGATGGTCGTGTGGCTATCTTGCTGACGGGTGAAGGTGGTAAGACGTGTGTGTCTTACTTCGGACGTAAGTATGAGGTGGGCAGTACGCTGGGCTTGGCTGTGGCTCGTGACAGCCAGTTTCGCGAGGCTATCCTGACGAGTATCTATAGTACTATGGAGGCTATCGGTCAGATGCTAGAGTCTAGTGAGGATACGACCGAGGAGCATTATGATACTAAGCGTGTGGCACGCTAAGCGATGTAAGGTACTTTAGTATGGCACGACCTAATACGATACGCTATGAGTGAGGGATGGATTAAGCTGCATAGGGAGCTACTAGACAAGTCCATTTGGACATGCTCCACGCCCGCCCAAAAGGTGATACTCATCACCCTACTTATGATGGCTAACCACGAGGGACGAGAGTGGGAGTTCAAGGGCAAGCGCATCAAGCTTCAGCCTGGGCAATTCATTACCAGCCTGCCCGCTATCGCCAAGCTGGCAGGAGATGGCGTCAGCATTAGAAATATACGTACTGCGCTGAAAAGATTTGAAGAGTACGAATTTCTGACAGACGAATCGACAGCCAATGGGCGACTGATAACTATTTGTAATTGGGGATTTTACCAGCGAGAATTTGAAGATGGTGACAGACTAACTGACAGACAAGTGACAGACAACCGACAGACGGGTGACAGACGGGTGACAGCTAACAAGAATGATAAGAATGATAATAATATAATATCTACCTCTACCGCGCGCGCGTGCGAGGAAGAGGCGAGCGAAGCGGAAAGCGAAAGTGAAAGCGAGGTGGATAAGTTAGCCAGCGGTCGTGAACGAGTTAAAAACCGCTTTAGAATAGGCGACAGCGAATCGAGTTATATCGGACAAGGGGAAGTTGCTGCAATTCGCAACTGGTGGAACCTAGAGGTCGCAAACGAACGCATCTGCAAGGTCAATGCCGTCACAGGCTCACGTAAGATGCTCCTAGCTCAGCGTGTCAAGGAGTGGACACTATACGCCTACGATAACGGCTTAGCACAGCCCACGATGTCGTGGCAAGCAACCCTCGCCAAGATAGCCACGATCATACGAGACAGCCCCTATCTGCAGGGCAAGACGCCACGAGCGCAACCGCTAACCTTTGACCGACTCATCGGCAACGACACCTTTTGGATCAAGATCCTGGAGGGACAATACACGGACGTAGCTCCGACAACAACTTCATCATCAACAATCACAACGACCAATGGACGCAACTACACTACAGCAGGCGAGACCACAAGGCGCACCGACCTCTCAGACGGTAAGAGAGACTACTCAGTCGAGTCGCTCCAACGCTTCCTCAACCGCTAGCAAGGGCAAGCGCAAGGGGCTACCCTCCAAGAGCAACCTCAAGCAGATAGCAGGTGCCAAGCTGGTCAACCCGCTAGCCAACATTACCAAGCGGTACCCCGAGGAGGCTATTGCTGGAGCTTACAGGCACTTCGAGAGCATCGCCAGTACGATAGTTGCCCAGCAGGGAGACACCTTCGCCAAGGACGAGCGCACAGCCAATCTCTACTACTTCGTTGTCGCTTACCTGCACCGCTGGACGGGACACTTCGCCCAGGCGACAAACGCTCTACGAGATCTCGGGATGATCCAAGAGAGCTACATAGACCGCCCGCTCTGCATCATCGGAGACAAGGGGGTTGGCAAGACGCTACTCATGCTCACCGCCAGCACTTACGCAGAGGAGCTGGCACTATGGGACAGATGGTTCATAAGCACGTCTGCGCAGGAGCTGCTCAATCACTACCGCGTCAACAGCAATCTGGACTACTACACCTACAATGCCAAGAGGGAGCAGGCAATCACGGGCTACTCATTCACGAGCGGCGTCAACTCGGTTTGCCTCAACGACCTCGGTATCGAGCTAGAGAGCAAGCAACAGCACTACGGGACCGACCTCCGCAGCGTTGTCGAGGAGTTTCTGATGTCTCGCTACGAGCTATACCAGAGCAGGGGATCGATGTGCCACGTCACCACCAACCTTGACCTGGACAAGCTATCCGCAGAGTATCCTCCCCGCCTCGTGGACAGACTCAAGCAGTACAACTTCATCTTCTGGCGAGGGAGCTCTAAGCGGTAAGACTATGTGCAGACGGACAGAGGAGGAGCTATACAGTAGGGTTGTAGACTGGTATGAGTATCAGAGGCAGTGGCTATCGCACAAGGATGCGGTCTCGGCGGTGATGTACCGCTACAAGATTAACTACAACACGCTGAAGCAAAGATGTATCAAAGCGGGTGTATGGGATGTATGAAGGGTTAGCGAGCGAGTGTGTGTTGTATGGGTGATGAGTTGTGTGATAAGCGTCTGAGGCGTATGGAAAGTGAATTTGCGGAGCGTGAGCGTATGCTCCTGGGTGGTTGCCCTGATATGGTGGTGCATGTGTATGAGTATAATCGTTGCTGGCTGAGTCACTCGGCTAGTGTGAGTGCAGCTGTGCATCGGACTAGGTATAGTGCTAAGCAGGTGGCTAAGATTCTGAAGGATCGTAATGTGTGGAATCCGTAATGTGGTGAATAAGAGGATAATAAAGAATGAAAGACGAGAGGAGGCGTGTTGGGACGTGGCGGGGTGTGTTTGTGGGGTTGTGTGTGGTGTGCTGTATGGGCTGTGGAAGTCGCTATGTGCCTGTTCATTACTATCATGAGCGTGAGCGTGTCAAGGTGGAGCGGGATAGTGTACATTTTGCTGATACGGTGCGTATTGCTGAACATGGTGATACGGTGCTTGTGGAGGTGGTTAAGTGGCGGACTCGCTATCGGAGTGCTACGGATACGGTTGTGCGGGTGGATACGGTGTCGATCCCGAGGGAGCTGATGGTACAGCCCGCCAGTGAGCGACAGCCGTGGTGGCGTAGGTGGCTGACGGCCATTGGTGCGCTAGTGGTTGTAGGTGCGGGGGCAATAGGCATTTACAAGCTCATACGAGTGCTGAGATGAATAATGCGGAGAGTCGCTTGCAGCAGGCGTGTGTGAGGTGGGTTCGTTATCAGTATCCTGACTTGGTTGTGTATGCTATCCCTAATGGAGGTAAGCGTAATGCGGTGACGGGTGCGATACTTAAGGCTGAGGGTGTTTTGGCTGGCGTGGCGGATTTGTTTGTGGCTCGTGCTTGTGGTGCGTGGCATGGGCTGTATATCGAGATGAAGACTGAGCGAGGTAGGCAGTCTGAGAGCCAGAAGGCTTTTGAGCGTGCTGTGGTGGGTGAGGGGTACAGGTATGCTGTTTGTCGGTCGTTTGAGGATTTTGAGAGGGTAGTGCGGGAGTACCTAGAGGACGTTGGGTAATAATTGTGGATGGTTAGATTTGGCACAAGAAAAGCCCCACGGAACCTTGTCAGGTCGTGGGGCTACTGTGTCTCTTATCGTGGGGCTATAAGTTGTCTAGATAGCTCTTCTCGTGCGCATACCCAACGGCAAACAGGCTTTCTTCATCGGGTGTGAATCTATCCTTTGGTAGACCTGTGGCTGGTACGAGAGATAATATTTGCGACATCTCTTCATCTAGCTTCCCAGTCAGTCCGCTCCGTACGCTGTGTAGCCCCATAAGCTTGCCAAAGGTGATACTTGGTAGTTGCACCATCTCACGATAATTGGCATCGGTGGATAGGCGGGCATCTGCTCCTGCTGTATTTATTTCGGCTTTGCGTAGTACTGCGAGTATGCGCCCAGCCACATACGGCTGGCTCTTGCTTTCTCTGTCTAGTCCCATATCTGTTGTATATTATTTTTAGTTGTTACGGCTCAAAGGTACGAAAAGGGAGCGGGGTGTGCAATACCCCCGCTCTCTTGTTATGTTGTTAGGCGGGTAGCTCGGCGTCCATCCAGTACTCGTACATCTCCTCAAGCGTCTCAAACTCTCGCACGATGCCCGTACTAGCGTACACATCGTTGCACAAGTATTCGATATAGTCGCTGCTCGTCTCGTCTATTACGTACTCGATATAATCTCTCAATTTGGATATATCGGTGTCGTCCTCCTTGTCGTACTCCTCCATAGTACGCTCTATCTCCTCGGGTGTCCAGTCGTAAGAGAGTATATACTCGACTATGTCCCTAACCTCTGAGAGTGTATCTATCTCGCTTACGTGGATAGAGGTTGAGCACTCAGATATACGAGATGCGAGGCTCATAAGCGCCTTGTCTCGGTCTGTGTGCGGGTGCACGATTGTGTCCGCGTCCTTGCCTAGACCTAGGTACCGGACGGAGTAGGTTTTTTCGGTTGTTCGTGCGCTGTTTGCTTGTGCAGTTTGTAGAGTTGCAGTCTCTTTGCTTGATTTGTTCATTTTGTTTGGTTTGCAAAAAAGCCTCGCAATGTGGGTGAACAAATCAAGCAATTAAAAGCAAGATAACCACAAAGCGAGGCAATGAGTATGTAGGTAGCTTAAGGGTGCGAAGACCCTTGCTTGATTTGTTCACTGCAAAGGTACAACAATTTTCGAAACCTGCAAGCGTTTTGCCGAGAAATTTTGAAGAAATATTTCGCACTGGTAATTAAGTTGCTATTATTGAGCTACTTACGAGTTGAAAGTTATACCTATCCCATATTTCTGTGTCTGCTATTCGGCTCAATTTGGAAGTTGTCGCATGGGTGTGTGGAGTTTATGGGAAAATGTAGGGTGTGGGGTGTTTGGTTGGTGGTACATTCGTGGGAGAATGTATAGATTGAATTGATTATGTCTGTTACGGCGATTGTAGGAGGTGTTTTGGGGGGACTTAGTCTGTTGGGTAATGGTATAAGTGCGATAGTGAGTAAGCGAGCGTCGGCTCGTGAGGCTGAGCGTGCTAGAGGAGTACAGCGAGACTTGCTGAATGCAGCTAGGGCTGATTATCTGCGTGAGTCTAACTCGTCTGTCTTGTCTCGTAGTGATGCGGCTCAGGTTTTGGAGCGAGCTCGTAGAGAGATGAGTGATGGCGGTCGTAGGGATAGGCAGCGTGCTTTGGTGAGTGGAGCGACGGCTGAGTCTCAGGCTCAGATGGCTGGAGCTCGTGCTGGGGCGTATGGTGATGCTGTGTCTCGTATAGGAGCTTTGGGTCAGCGTGTTAAGGATAATGCGTTGGCTCGTTGGCAGGCTCAGCGTACGCACTACGCTAATACGATGAGTGGTATGCATGATAGTATGGCTCGGTCGCATGCTGTGTCGGCTAATAATGCGCTGAAGGGTGTTGCAGATGCTGTGGGTAGTGTGGCTGATAATGTGCTGGCTGGTGTGGGTGGCTCAGGGGATAAGGGTGGCTCGGGTGATAAGAAGGATCAAAAAAAGGTGTAGGTGTTATGATGTTGGAGTCATTGGATAAACATGATCAGGGGGTGCCTGGAGCTGATGTGACGGGTGCGCAAGCGCAACAATCAGAGCTATCGGAGCGCGAGAATCTGAGCAATCAGAGCTATCTGAGCAATCAGAGCAATCAGAGTGCGCAGTCGGGTGTGGACGTGGACGGGCGGACACATAGGTCCGCCCCTACAAATCGTGACCCGTCGGGTGGAGGTAGTGGTGTGCCTGCGGGTGGTGGTGTGCGTGTGCCTCTGATAGGTGCTGCTGGTGCTGGTGGTCAGGAGGTAGTAGGTACTCAGGCGGGGGCTGGTCTGCCGACGAAGAGTATGGGTGTGGTGGACTGGGCTAAGGTGATCGATGGTTATCGTCAGAGTCAGCAGGCGGAGACGCAACAATCGGAGCCATCGGAGCTATCGGGTGCGCCTAAATCGGAGCAATCAGAGCGATCGGAGCCATCTGAGGTATCGGAGAGCGCAGTGAGTGAGGGGGCGAAGGGGCAGTCTGGCTTTGATACAACGGACGCTCAGAGCGAGCGTCCCTACAGCGGGCTACCTGTGGCGGGGACGGAGACGCAGTCGGAGGGCGCTGGCTCCAGCCAAGGGTCAACAGCCAAGAGCCAACCGCAAGATGAGACGGGCGGGGGTAGTGTGTCGCTGGAGCCTACGGATGCTGTGGAGGTGGCTCGTGAGCGTAAGGCTCGTGCTGTGGAGCGTGTTGTGGAGGGGTTGCGTGATGAGACGTTTTACAATGCTCTGATGCGGGGTGTGGAAGATCCTCGGGAGGTGCAGCGTAAGCGTGAGGAGTATAGGCGTAAGGGAGCTGCGTGGCGGTCTATGGTTAGTCTGGCTGATATGGTGGCTAATGCTATAGATGCTTATGGTGCTGATCGTAATGCTTATACGTTGGAGCGTGGTTTGGGAACTGCTCGTTATGACCAGATGCTGGCTCGTGAGTTGTCTCGTCTGGATAGTGAGTATAGGCTTGCTGAAGGTTTGGAGCGTGATGCGCTGGGTAAGGCGCAGGATCGTAAGGATCGTGCTAGTGCTGTGGAGCTTCAGGAGGCTCGTGCTGCTTTGGCTGATGCAATGGATGAGCGTGCAGTGCGTGATAAGGCTAAGGCGAGGGAGGAGGAGAAAAAGTATCGTGCTGATCGTGATAAGGTTAGGGATAATCAGTGGGAGAAGGAGTTTAAGGAACGTCAGGAAGATCGTAAGGCTCGCAGGGCGTTGCAGGCTCGTCGGATGAATGGTGGCGGGTCTGGCAGGGGTGGTGGCCGAGGTGGTCGTGGCGGTAGTCGTGGTGGAGGTCGTAGTGTGTTTTTTGATGTGTGGGGTAAGAATAGCTGGAATCATGAGCTGTTGGTTCCAGAGGGGAATGAGAAGGAGTTTAGGGAGTCGGCTATTAGGTATGGTCGTAGTAATGCTGGTTGGCTGATTAAGAATAATCCTGTGTATGTGCGGACCTATGCTGCGCAGATGGGGTTGCCAACGAAGGGTGTTAGTACGTCAGATCTGCTGCAAAGGGTGAAAGAATCGGGGAATATGGATGATATGTATGCAGGGCTGGCTACGACTAGTCGTGGCTTCCTGTTGTCTCGGTCTGTGGCGTATGGTGATGGTGAGGCTCTAACGCGTGTTATGGAGGAGACGGTGTCACCTGTGCGTGGTGCTGTGGTTCGTGGTATTAGCGATGGTAATCGCAAGCGTATAGCAGGGCTGATGGCTAAGTCGATTAAGGTAGATGCGGATGCGTGTGATGTGTCAGTCGGTGAGATGTATCAGGTGTATGAGTCTGAGATGTATGCTGGTGTGGGTGATAATGCGGTGGGTCGTGTGGATAAGTTTATGGATGAGGTAGCTAATTGTTTTGATAAGTAGGGTCTTTAGAGGTTAGAGATTAGAAGTTAGAAGAGATATGCCAGAGCCAAAGAGTAAGCGAAGTGGTCGTGTGTGGGGATTGTATCAGCAGGGTGTGAGTGATCGTGGAAGAGGAGGGGAGATGAGGGATATTTGGGATATTGAAGAGGGTCGTAGAGAGCGGCGGAAGGCGCAAGAGTCGGAGGTGCAGCCTAAATCGGAGTCGTCGGAGCGATCGGAAGGCGCAGTAGCGGGTGTGGTGCTAACGCCTGATGTGATGCGTGTGCCTCATAGTCCGATAGATCCTCGTAAGAAGGGGTTGGAGTTGGCTCGTTTGTCAGATACGCCTAGTGGTGTGTGGCTGGGTCGTCCTTGGGGTAGTAGTACGCTTGATGTGCTGTCGGGTAGAGGGGAGGATAAGGGTGCTAAGATGTCACAGACGCTTGGTGGTGGGGACTTTACTGTTGGAGGTCGGGGTCGTGGCGCTGGTGGATATGTTGGGTCTTACCGTAAGTCTGAGGAGGGTGGAGAGCAGGATGTCTTTGGGGCTCAGATGGATCGTATTGCGAGGGAGACGGCGGGTATGGGTGGCAAAGCTTTTGCGGAGTCTAGGGCTCGTGATGATGCAGATAGGCGGGCTAACCCTATTTCGTATGGTTTGCGGGCTTTGTCGGGTCGTTATGGTCGTGATACGATTGATGCGGTGGCTGGTAGTAGTGATGAGGAGAAGACTCTTTATGCTACGAATCGTGTCCTCGGGGATTACAAGAATGACAGGCGTCTTGTGGAGCGTGTTGTGTCTGGCAAGGATGGGTGGCTGAGTCGTATGGGCAAGACGTTTTGGGACGATATGGACGGGGGAATGAAGCTGCTGGACTTTGGGGTGGAGGATGCTGTTACGACTAGGGCGATCACGATGGCGATGGCTAAGTTTGATAAGGTGGGTCGTGAGGGGTTGTCACAGGCTGAGCGTAATCTGCTGGATGCGGTTGCGGTGCGAGATACGTATCGGGCGTTTTACGAGGAGCAGCTGGGGGATAATTGGAGTGGTGCTGGTCGTGTGACTGCGGAGGCGTTGCCGTTCGTTCGCGATATGGTGCTGGGCGGTGGCTTGAGTAGTGCTGCACGTGGTGCAGCTGGAGGTGCAGCTAAGGCGGGCGCTAAGGCAGCTGCAAAGGGAGCTGTAAAGGGAGCTGTAAAGGGAGCTGTGCGTCGGTATCTGGGTGAGTGGCTTAAGAAGGCTCCTGGACAGATAGCTGGTACGCTGGTTATTGAGATGCCTCGTGTGGCAGGAGGCGCAGAGGAGCGTATGCATGGTAGGCTTGTAGCTGAGCGTCTTGATGGGGGTGAGCGTGGTGCTTCTGTTGTTTCTAGTGCTTTTGGAGCTTCTGCTGGTCGTCGTGGTGATACTGTTGGTTTTGGTGGTCGTCGTGAGGGTGCTGAGGATAGTTATGGGGTGGCGTTTGCTAAGGCACTGGGTGATCAGGCAATAGAGGTGGTTAGTGAGACGCTTGGTGAGCCTATGATGAAGGGGTTGGGCTTGGTAGGTCGTGCTGTGTTTAAGCCGTTGGCGAAGAGTGGTGTGGGTAAGGCAGTGGGAGGAGCAGTAGGAGAGCTAGTAGCTAAGCTGGGTAGTCGTCCGTCGGCTCGTGCTGTGGGTCGTCTCTATACGGGTGCTAAGAGGATGCTGGCACCTGTGCGAGAGATGACTCGTGTGGGCGGGTTTGCTGAGGAGTTTTTGGAGGAGCAGGTGGGAGGAACTGCTAATGCTTTGCTGATAGGAGATCAGTCGATGAAAGATGTGTGGGGTTTGTCGGGTATGGAGCAGACGGCAGTGGCGTTGCTACCTATGCAGGTTGCTTTTGGAGGTATAGGCGCTGTGGGGTCTACAGCTCGTTTGGTTAAGGTTAATGGGGCTGTGCGTCGCTCTGCTGAGAGTCTACGTGCGAATGGCGGTGATGTGGATGCTCTTCAGGGTCGTTTGCGTGGGTGCTCTTATGTGGAGCTGGAGGATGAATTACTGAGTAGGCATACTAAGCTGGAGGAGGTTGTGTCTCGTCTGGGCGATGAGTCGCTTGGGGTTGAGGAGCGTCTAAGCTTGGAGGGAGAGGCTCGTCGTGTGGGAGCTGAGATGCGGTATGTGTCTAACTGGATGTCTCGAGAGATGCTTGTGGGTGCGTCTGAGGCTGAAATAGAGGAGGCTCGTGGTAAGCTGGAGTCTGACTTGGAGTCTCGTAGGCGTGCGGTCTTAGAGGATGAGTGGGCTCATGGCGATGTGCTGGCGCATCGTGATGATGCTGGGGATGTTGTGGACTATGAGGTTGTGGAGGTTACGTATGGTCCTAATGATGCTAAGGGGTGCTTGGTGTCTGGTGCTGTGCGTGATGGTAAGGTGTGCCTTGAGGACGGTTCGGGAGGAGCTGTAGTGGTGAGTGGCGCTGATGGACGCCGTGTGCAGGTTCACTCTGATGATGTGCGTGTAGCTCGTGTGCTGGGTCGTGATGCTGTAGATCAAGGTGTGCAGGCTAAGGTTGTGGCAGATATGGAGGATCGTATGCAGGCTGTGAGCGGTATGATGGATGCGTACGAGCAAGGTGTTTTGGAGCTGTCACGAGATGATGTGAAGGGTGTGGTGCGTGATGTGATGGGTAGGCTTGGTGTAGATGTGCCTTGGCGTGTTATGTCTCGTGAGGAGGTAGAGGCTGAGGGCGGTAAGCTAGATGGTAGTGAGCGTGGTTGGTATGATGAGCGCAGTGGTGAGGTTGTGATCCTCAGTGATGGCGTTAATCGTAAGAGTGTGGAGCGGACGGTGCTTCACGAGGTGGTTGGTCATAGGGGCTTGGCTGCGCTTTTTGACAGGAAGGCTCTGTATGATTACTTCGACAGTGTGTGGGAGTCGATGAGTGATCGTGATCGTGAGGAGATTGCAGATTTGTACCCTGGTCTGAGTACTAGTGACTTGGCGAGTGAGTATATAGCTCATCAGGCAGAGACGTATAGTAATCCTGGTGTTTGGGATCGTATCGTAGCAGGCTTTAGGCAATTGCTGGACGGATTGGGTCTGTCGCTTAAGGTGAGTGATGGTGATATCCGTATGATGCTGAGCCGTGGAGTGCGAGCGATGCAGGAGGAGAAACAATCGGGAGCGCGTGTATCGGATGAATCGGAGCCGTCTAATCCGTCTGTGCCATTTAATCCGTCAGCGCCGTCTGTGCCATCTAATCCGTCTGCGCCATCGGAGCCATCGGAGCCATCTAATCCGTCAGAGCCTTCTGCGCCGTCGGAGCCATCGGGTGATAGTGGGGCTAGTGAGTTTACTAATCCTAGTGAACCTACTAATCCTAGTGATCCTAGTGGTGCTAGTGATCCTAGTGGTGCTAGTGGTGCTGCTGCGGACGCTCGGAGCGGGCATCCCAATGAGGAGTCGTCTGGTCTTGACGGGGACGGACGCACGGACCGTGCGTCCCTACAAAGGGCTACACGTGGTGCTAGTAGCAATACGTCTGGCATGCAGAGGGCTACTCGTGAGGGTAGTGGTGTAGGTGTGGGTAGTCGTATCCGCTGGCGAGATGAATCTAGTGGTGAGGTACGTGGTGGCGAGGTTGTGGGTATTGTGGACTCAGACTTGTATATGGTTTTGCCTGATGGGTCTGATAGTCCTGTGTCTGTGGGTAGGGATTTGATTGAGGGTGATGAGCAGGTAGACAAGAAGGAGCCTCTCGATTCTGCCGTACCCGCACTAGGCATTGACTCCGCTACCGAGAGCCAAGAGGATGTGGAAACGCAGGTTGGATATCCTGATAGCCCTGCGACCCGCAGCGGGAACTCTACCGAGAAAGCTCCTTCTCTAAGAGAGGGTTCTGTCAGTGAGGGTGGGCAAGACCTCACACAGACTTCTGAAGAAGCCGCAGCAGCCCTTTCTGCTCTTCCTGACAGCTCTCAAGGCGAGACTACTAGAGGTGAGGACGGGCAACCCCTCATCATGCCCTCAGGCTCAACAGAGGAGTCTGAGGAGGCTGGAGCCCTTTCCAGCGGTACGTCTAACTCGCCAACAGGAGAGGGTGGATCTGTACCCGTATCGAGAGACGGCCTACCTGCCAAGGCCGGCTCGTCTAGTACTATGACTGAGGACAGGAATACTAACGAGTACTCTTCCACAACATCTCCTTCTAGTGGCAAAGGTAGTAAAAGCGTCGGGAATAGGAAAGCGGGGACGCAACAATCTGAGCAATCGGAGCGATCTGAGCAATCGGAGCCATCGGAGGCGCAGTCAGGTGGTGACGAGGGCGGGCGGACACGTAGGTCCGCCCCTACGAATGGCGAGGAGCGGACGCACCACGGTGCGTCCCTACAAAGGGCTACACGTGAGGGTGAGGAGTCGGGATTAAAACCAGTAATAGAACAAAATCAAGATGATGGAAGAAGAGAAGATGGCGATGACGCCAGAGAAGGCGGAGCTGATCAAGAAGGTTCGCTACCAGAGCAGTCAAGAGGAGACGATGTTGCCTCGGGAGTGTCTACCTTATCTAACGGTGGGGATACTGAAGGTTCTAGCGCAGGAGCCTCGGGAGCCTCTGATGGAGTGGGTACTAGAGGACTTTTGGGCAGTAGCGAAGCTGAACAAGGAGGGGATACGCCTGTCGGAGTACTCGAACCTGCAGCGTCTTCTGACGAGGGGTTACACACGGAGGGACATCGTGGCTCGTCTAGATCAGATAGCGAAGCTGAGCGGGGGGACGATGCTGTCGGCGGCTCAGAACATGAATCTAGATCTGGGCATGGAGTCGTAGGTCGGTCTGCTGGTCAAGAGGATTCAGGGGCGGGTGCTGGGTCTAGTGCGACTCGTGATGGTCGTGGCTCTGGATCTGTAGAGGACAATAAGCGTTATAGCAATGCTGAGATAGCAGAGCTAGTCTCGTCTGTTACTGATGTTGTCGATGGACAGGTTGTCCTGACAGGAGATGTAACGGATGAGATGAGGCGTGCTGTGTCTGGCTATAGGAGTGGCGGTGTCGCTAAGAGTGGTCGTGGGGTGCTGGATGAGTACTACACGCCTAGGGGTGTGGTCTCTTTTGTGAAGCGCGTTTTAGATGGTTTGCCTGAGATAGGTGATGCCAAACGTCCTGCGTTGATTTTAGAGCCTAGTGTAGGTGTTGGGAATTTCTTAGATGGCATCACTAATCTGGCTAATCGCTCAGCGTTGATTCGGGCTTATGAAGTTAATGAGATTTCAGCACGTATAGCTAAGATTCTGCACCCTGAGGCTAATGTTTGTATAGCACCTTTTGAGTCTCTCTTTATGGACGAGCGAGGCGGTAAGCGTAAGCCTGAGTCTATGGGGGAGTATGACTTGGTGCTTGGTAATCCTCCGTATGGAGATCATAGAGGTAAGTACAGAGGATTGGGTGAGGAGTCTAGGATAGCTAGGTATGAGGATTATTTTGTCAAGCGTTCGTTGGACTTGTTGCGCGAGGGTGGTGTCTTGGCGATGGTTCTACCTAGTGGTTGGTTGAATCGTCATAAGGTAGAGCGTGGTTGGCGTATTGAGGTGGCGTATAGGTTGCCTAATGGGGTCTTTGCGGGTACTGATGTGGGTACAGATGTTGTTGTCTTGCGTAAGGACTCTAAGTATAAGGGTGAGGGATCTCATAATTACTTTGAGTCTCATCCTGATCATGTGCTAGGTGAGTTGGGTACTCGCAAGAATCGCTATGGTCGTGAGGAGGAATATGTAGCGTGGAGTGATAAATCTGAGGTGCTGCAGGAGGCGGAGGCGCAGAAATCGGAGCAATCGGAGGCGCCTGTATCGGAGCTATCAGAGCCATCGGAGGAATCGGAGCGATCAGAGGGCGCAGTAACGGAGGCGCAAGGATCGGAGGTATCGGAGCAATCAGAGCAATCGGAGCTATCAGAGGAGGCGCAGTCGGGTCGTACTACAACGGACGCTCGACCGAGCGTCCCTACAGAGGGCTACACGTCTGAGGAGGTGGGTGTAGCTAAGGGTGAGACTGGTGAGGGGGATGGAACGGTTGAGGAAAAGGGTAAGGGAAAGAGTGAGGTAAAGGAAAAGGGGAAGAGTAAGGGAAAGAGTAAGAGAAAGGGGAGTGGGTTGCCGAAGATAAAGCGTGGTCAGATTAAGTATGATCTGTCGAAAGGTGATGAGGTGGTCAATGCTAGTGATCAGTTTATCAAGAGCTTTACGGAGGAGGAGATGTCTGCGTTTGCGGATTGTGACTTGGGAGGTTACTTATCTCATCCCGAGGCGCACCCGTCTGTGGCGTGCTATGTGGGAGATGGTCGGTGGATGCATCGGTTTTACTATTGCTCAGGGAATATCTATGCTAGGCTTGAAAATTTGGAGCGGTTGTATGCATCGGGTCAGATTGAGGAGAACCAGTATTTGGGTCAGAAGGCTTTACTTGAAGCTGTGCTACCATCATACAAGGATTTGGGACATATTTACTTGACGCCGAATGTTGAGTTTGTCAAGTCCCTGATGCTACCTATTATGAGTGGCAATGCGACTGTGGGTGAGAAGTCTCTCAAGGAACGCTTTTTGGAGTATGTGGAGGAGTTGCCGTATGATGCGTTTGGTCGCTCGAGTAAGTGGGAGGTTCGGTCATATATCGAGAATAGGCCTGTCAGGGGAGGTGATAAGGCTGAGAATGCTGCAGAGCGTCGTCGTCGTAAGGATGTGGGAGATCGTCTGTTCCGTGAGTTCTTGGAGCATGAGCTGACTGAGGATGAGCAGGAGGTTGTGGAGCGTGAGTTTAATCATGCTTATAATGGTACTTACACTCCTGACTATACTGGTGTGCCGATGTTTAGTCAGATCAATAAGAACTTCCATGGTAAGCCCTTACAGTTGACGAGCGTCCAGCTGGCAGGAGTGGGTCGTATGTCGATGCGAGGTGTTGGCGTTTTGGCGCATGAGGTGGGATTTGGTAAGACGCTGAGTGGTGTTTTGTCGGCTCATGAGGCTATGACGCGAGGGCATGCTAAGCGACCGCTTATTGTGTGTCCTAATGATAGTATCTTGGAGCAGTGGGTTGAGACTATTTATGAGGCTTTGCCTGAGGCTAAGATTAATGTGTTGGGGAATCTAGGAGCTAGCTATGACTTGACGGACTTTTCTGTTGGTGAGGGTGAGATAACCTTGGTTACGTACGAGGGTCTTAAGCGTATGGGCTTTAAGGATGAGACTTATGATCGTATGGCTGGTGAGTTCACCTATATCCAGGAAGACTTGAAGACGCATCAGTCTAGTGCTCGTGATAGGGAAAAGAAGCGGGCTAAGGTGGATCGTCTGGTGGGTCGTATGATGCGAGGAGCTAGGCAGGAGTATAGCTTTGAAGATTTGGGCTTTGACTATATGGTTTTTGACGAGGTTCATAATGCGAATCATATCGTTGGTAAGGTTCGTTTGGATAAGAATGTTGCGTCAGACTTTAGGGGTCAGAGTCAGCGTACGAGTGATTTGGGTATCAAGACGTGGCTAGCTGCTCAGTGGATACAGTCTCAGAATGGAGGTCGTAATGTTGTGTTGCTGAGTGCTACGCCGTTTACGAATAAGCCTTTGGAGTATTACTCTGTGTTGTCACTAGTGGCTAATGATCGTCTGAAGGAGCTAGGGTTCTATCGTGTGGAGCAGTTCTTTGAGACGTTTATGGAGGCCGAGCCAGACTTGGAGATTGGAGCCGATGGTTCTGTGACGGAGCGTATGGCTGTGCGTCGCTTTAAGAACAATGCAGTCTTTAATAATCTGCTTCGGGAGTTTGTCGATGTCAAGGGTGTGGAGGATAATCCGAACTTGGTACGTCCTGAGCGTCACGTCAAGGAGTATAAGGTACCTCAGAATGATATGACTCGTGATGCTATGACAGCTCTGAGTGCTCTGCTGACAGATGATAAGCAGAAGCTAGCGGGTATAGGTCATGCTCGTTTGATAGCTTTCTCGCCTTTTGCGTCAGGTGCGAGTGGTTTCACGGCTAGGAATTACAAGGAGTTTGTCGAGGGTAGTCCTAAGCTCTTAGCGACGATGCGTCTGGTTGCTGAGAGTAAGCGAGGGAATGAGAGTTCGGGTCAATTGATATACTCGGAGCTGGGTATAGAGTATTTCGATTTGCTTCGTGAGTACTTGATACGCGAGGTGGGTTATAAGGAGGATGAGGTTGTTATCTTGAGTGGTAAGACGAGTATCTCTGAGCGAGGGCGTATTCAGAAGGGCTTTAATGATGGTCAGATTAAGGTTGTGCTAGGCTCTCCTGCTATTAAGGAGGGGGTGAACCTACAGCGTAATGCTACGGATCTGTATATTCTGTCTCTTCCGTGGAACTTTACTCAGTTGATACAGGTGGAGGGTCGCTGTTGGCGTCAGGGTAATCAGTGGCATCATCTTCGTGTGAACTATATGCTTACGGAGGATAGTGCGGATGTCTTTATGCTTCAGAAGTTGCAGACTAAGCAGCGTCTGTATGAGGAGGCCATGCGAGCTGATGCAGATATAGTTGATGTGGGTGATATCGATGCAGAGGAGCTGAAGATGGATTTGATCCGTGATCCTAAGTCTAGGGCGAGCTTTGCGACGGCCGAGAAGCGTAAGGAGCTACAACATGAGCGAGAGACTCTCGTTGCAGAGCAGTCTGTCCTAGAAGATGCTTTGACGACTTATAATGAGAGTCAGTCTAGGGCTGACTCGATGGAGTCGGGTCTTGTGGCTAATGCGGGTCGGTATAGCTCTTGGGAGGTGTCTAGTCAGAAGAGTTTGATCAAGAAGGAGCGAGAGAAGGCAGACCGAGCTAAGGCACGATTGGAGCGTAAGGTGGGTGCTGTGGAGCGTGCTGAGGGTCGTATATCTGATCTGACTAGAGATATAGCAGATGTGGATAAGCGTCTAGAGGGATTGGAGCAGTACTACGATGATTTGGTTGTGTCGTATGCTGAGCAGGAGCAATCTCGTCAGGCTAATAGGTCGTTTGATGAAGTTGTGGGTGGCTTTGTAGAAGAGCGTAAGCAGGAGAATAGTGGGGACTTCTATACGAAGTTTACAGATGCGGAGCTGAACAAGCGAACCCGATTTAGGCGTGTAGATGGTGGCGAAGAGTCCGAGCTAGAGGCTGTGAATGATTGGTTTAACTCGGAGCTGTCGGAGCAAATAGGTGGTAGGCAGTCTGAGGGGCATGTGTATCGGTTGGGTCTTCCGAGTGCTGTGCTTAGGGGTGCGGGTGTGCCTAACTTGCCTATAGAGTTGTCTGCTAGTAGGCTGAGGAGTAAGAGTGAGCAGTCTAATCACCCGTTTGATATGAGTGCTGTACGAGACTTGCCTATAGCTTTGTCTAGACCCTTGGCTGTGTTTGACTATGGAGATGGGTCAAAGAGTCAGAATGTTATTGTGGAGCTGGAGAGTGGAGGTAAGAACTTCCTCGTAGGTATATTCTTCAATCAGTCTCAGCGTGGTCTAGAGGTTAATGATATTCGGGGCTTGTTTCCAAAGGATACTTCCGAGTGGCTTAACTGGGTAACACAGGGTAAGCTGAGGTATGTGGATAAAAAAAGAGTCCTAAATCAGATAGCCCAACGGCGAATCAATCTCGCCGAGGTGGACTATCTAGACTTAGAACTCGCTACAAAGGTAGTAAAAGAATTTGAGAATCCCAAAGAATCGGAGCGCGAGAGTCGGAGCTATCAGAGCGATCGGAGCCATCAGAGCGATCGGGAGGCGCAGTCAGGAAGTGCAGATGAGACGGCTCGTGATGTAGTGGAGCGAGGCGTGCGGAAGCGTCGTTATCGTCGTCGTCGAGAGGCGGATGCTGAGCTGATGGGTCGTAAGCTGTCTCCTACGGAGCGTGCCTTTGTGGGGCGTATGGAGCGTCTCAGGGAGCGTTATGGTCAGTCTGTGTCTCTAGATGCTGGTGGCGTGATGTGGGGGTTGAGTGGAGTGATGGACAACTCGCTGGTGCAGCGTCGTGAGCGTGTTAAGACAGAATGGGTTGATGCTACTAATCCTATCCGTGTGTATGAGGAGCGTGTGGGTGCGCTCTCAGGTCGTCCTGTGGAGGGGTCACGTAGTGTGTGGATGCGATATAATCAGACGAGTAGTCGAGCTACGAGTAAGATTGAGGAGCTGGAGGGCGGAGTGTATCGTCGGCTGGCTCAGAAGCTTAGAGAGGTGTCTCGTGCGTTAGGCTTGACGGGTGAACAGCTGGATGATTATCTCTTTGCTAAGCATGCGCCAGAGCGTAATGCATATATGCGTCAGCGAGGTGTGGAGCAAAGGTTAGCTAAGCTAGATGCTAAGCATGCGGATGATCCTTTGTGGTTGGATTCAAGTGAGCGACGTAAGGCAGAGGCTAAGTATAAGGCTAAGGAGGCAGAGCTGGAGTATGCTTATGAGACGCAGCTGGGAGAGGATATACCGGTACACTTTGCGGGTCATGAGTTGTTTGACGGTGTGGAAGGTGTCCAGGACTTGGTAGAGCGGTTTGAGGAGGCTATGCGTAGTCGTGGGTTGTCTGTGGAGGAGCTGTGGGAGGCTGTGCGAGCTGTGAATGATGCTGTCCTGGTTGTGTGGCGTGATTGTGGTATGATGTCTCAGGAGGCTTATGAGGCTGTGAGCGGTATGTATGAGTGGTATGTGCCTATGCAGGGCTTTGCGGAGGAGTCACGTGGGGACTATGAGTATATGCATGATCATGTGGGTGGCTTTGTGCAACCTATCCAGCGTGCTAAGGGTCGTGTGTCCCGTCCTGATCGGCCACTCTTGGCTATGTATCGTAAGATACGTAGTGCAGTGATTGGCGGGTATCACAATGTGGAGAAGCAGGCTTTTTATGGGTTGGTGAGTAACTATCCGAGTGACTACACGAGTTTGGGTCGTCAGTACTATAGTGTGGGTGAGGATGGGCTGTTGACTCCGTTGTATCCTAGTAGCTTTGCGTCGGAGGATATAGAGGAGTTTGAGGATCGTATGCGAGAGGGTTTGGCAGATGGTACTGTGACGCTGATCCGTGAGCGGGGTGCTCGTGTGGCTTATCTGACAGATGCTCGCTCTCTAGGTGAGCATGTTGTGAAGGTAATGATAGGTGGTCGTGAGCATTTAGTGTTTGTGAATGGTCGTCCTGATCTGGCTCAGGCTGTGAATCGAATCAATGTGGGCGAGGATACGGATGTGGAACGATTTGCTAAGGGTTTGCTACGGGGTATGGCTCAGAATGTGACAAGTCGTAATCCGAACTTTATGGTTGTGAATCTGCTGCGAGATGCACAGATGAGTCTGGCGGTAAACTTCTTGAAGCGAGGAGGTGTGTACACGCGAGCTTATATGCGTAATTACTTGCGTGTGTCTCCACTGATCTTGGGTCGTATATGGGGTAAGGGTCATGCGGGTGTTGGCGTGTCTAGAGAGGTGGATGCTTACTGGGATGAGTTTAAGCGGTTTGGTGGACAGACGGGTTATGCGCGTTTGCTGAGTGAGCATAAGGCACGTAGGCGTGTGAATAGTCTTTTGGACGCAGGCGGTAAGGGTCGCGCTGTACGTGTGGGTGAGGATGTGTTGAATCTCTTTGCTCGTCCGAATGAGATGATCGAGAGCTGGGGACGCTTTGCGACGTATGTGACGAGTCGAGAGATGGGTCGTGGTGTTACGGAGTCGATTAGTGATGCTAAGGAGGTGAGTGTTAATTTCAATCGTAAAGGTGCGGGTCGTAGTGGTTTGTATCGGTTGATAGGTGCTTGCCAGATGTTTTTCAATGCTGGTGTGCAGGGTATGAACTTGGCTTATGGTGTGGCTGTGGAGAATCCGTGGGGCAGTAGTGCTGTTGTGGCGGGTCTTATGGTGCTAGGTTATGCTGTAGCAGCGCTTCAAGATGGTGATGATGATCATGGGGATGTGTATCGAGCTATCAATCCAGCGGTGCGTAAGAGTAATGTGTGCTTTGTGGTGGATAAGGATAGCTATGTGAAGGTACCGCTAGCGATAGAGATGCGTGCGTTCTATGGTATTGGACAGGAGCTGTATGGTCTGGTGAGTGGTAAGAAGGATGCTGTGGAGGCTGTGCTGGGTAGTATGGATAGTATGGGCGAGATTGTTGCGTACAACCCGACTAATGGGGCTAGTCCTCTAGCTGGTATGGTGGAGGGTCAGCGTCGTGGTGAGTCGGTGGGTAGCAGTCTGTATCGTGGTGGTCGTGGTTTTGTACCTGCACAGATTCAGCCTATTACGGATTTGCTGGCTAATCAGAATTTCTATGGTGGGGCGTTGCGCTGGGAGAGTCGTTATGTGGATCGGACGTTGCCGTTGTATAAGCGCTTGCCTAAGCATACGCCCGAGTGGCAGGTGTCTGTGAGCAAGTGGATCAATGGTATTGGTCAGGATAAGTATGTGTCAGAGTGGCGTCATGGTGTATTGTCACCGCTGAGTGATCCTCTTGTGTATAGCTATCTGTGTAGTCAGTATTTCGGGGGTATTGTGCAGATGCTGGATCAGATTGATAGGGCGGTGGCAGCAGAAGGTGTGCGTGGAGCTGTGAGTGCTAGTCCTGTGACGAATCGGTTCTATCGCTATGATGATAGCCTGCGAGGTCGTGGTATCGAGGAGCGCTTTTGGGAGTTGCGTCGAGAGGTGGAGTCTCGTAGTAAGGTGCAGCGAGGTATGCGTGAGTCTCTTGAGGGTGCTAAGAGTATGCGTGAGTATGATGCTCGTAGTCGGTCTATAGTGGAGTATGGCAATGGTGTGGACTATGAGATGCTGGAGGGGTGGTTTAAGGATTTTGATAAGCTGTATAAGGAGTATAAGGGTCGTCGTGGTATGCTGACAGATGAGGAGGATAGGGCTTGGCGTGGTGAGCTGCAGCAGGTGGAGGCTGAGATGTATAGTGAGATCAAGGGGTATATGATGGGGGTTGGTGTGGCGCGGTAATCGGAGCGATCGGAGGTATCGGAGGCGCGTAGTGATCGGAGCGATCGGAGCAATCAGAGCAATCGGAGAGCGCAGACGCGAGAATCGGAGCAATCGGAGCGATCAGAGCGATCGGAGCCATCGGAGAGCGCAGTGGGGGTAGCTCTACGACGGACGCTCAGAGCGAGCGTCCCTACAGAGGGCTACACGTCAGCTAAGGGCAGATATATGATTATCTTTGTGAAGTGAGAGATATGGATCGTCGCAGGGGGGATTTGCGTAGGAGTTTTGAAAGGGTTGTACGTCGCTTGGGGAGCGATGTGGCTAGTCGTATGAGTCGTGAGGCGTTGCTTGGAGAGGTGATGCTGGAGGTGGCTCCGTGTCTTTATCTCTCGGTGGATAGGGGCGTGGAGATCGTGCGTGGGTATCTGCGGGGTGGTGTGGGGTATTTGGATAGCTTTAAGAGTGCTGTGGCGCATGATCGGGCTGTTTATTTGGTTATGGAGGTTATGCCGCTCCTGGCGCTGGGTATGGGTATAGAGGATGCTGTGAGTCGTGTGGTGTGGTGTGAGGCACCTAGTTACTATGTGAGTTGTGATACTATAAGGAGGATAATATGAAGGTTTTTGATAGTGCGGGTTTGAATAAGTCGGGTCGTAGTGCGTATGATGTGGACTGGGCGACGCTACGACGTGCGGAGCGTGCGTGGAGTAGTATGCGTACGTTTCGAGATAATGCTAATAGGTGTGCTCGTTATGCTCGTGGTGATCAGTGGAGTGATCGTGTGCTGGATGAGTTTGGGAAGTTTGTGAAGGAGAGTGAGATCATCGAGCGTGAGGGTAATGTGCCGTTGAAGAATAATCGTATAGCACCTATGGTTCGTGCTATCTTGGGGCAGTTCTCGTCTCAGCGTACTGAGCCCGTGTGCTTGGCACGTAGGAAAGATGATGAGCATCTGAGTGATGTGATGACAGAGACGATGAAGTATGTGTATCAGACGAATAACTTGTGGGAGCTGGATAGGCGAGCGCTGGAGATGTTTGTGGTGAGTGGGTGTGCGTGCTTTCGGTCGTACTATGCGTGGGACTATGAGGCTGATATGTCTAATGTGTGGGTTGACTTGGTTAATTACAATCGCTTGTTTGTGGAGGGGTACACGGAAGATCCTCGTGGTAAGGGTATCACGTTGATTGGCGAGGTGCATGATATGAGTATGGGTGATGTGCTGAGTGCATTTAGTAAGGGCGACCCGAGTAAGGCAAGGCGTATCAAGGAGGTGTATCGTATGCGTCTAGATGAGGAGGTGCGTAGTGGTGTGGAGCAGTGGCTGGGTGAGGAGGTAGAGGATTTGAGTTTCTATAGGCCGTTGGATAGTGGTTTGTGTCGTGTGATAGAGGTTTGGACTAAGGAGTCTAAGGAGCGTATCCGTTGTCACGATACATTGCGAGGACGATACTATCTTGCGGAGCTGAGTGACTGGGAGGGTATTCTTGCGGAGAATGCTCGCCGTAAGTCACAGGCGGAGGCTATGGGGGTGTCTGATGTTCGGTTGATCAAGGCTGAGTGGATTATAGATCGTTATTGGTATTATCGCTATATGAGTCCGTATGGGGATGTATTGGCAGAGGGAGAGACACCGTACAAGCATCGAGGGCATCCGTATAGTCTGAAGGTTTATCCGTTTTACAATGGTGTGGCACGGTCGTTTGTGAGTGATAGTATTGATGTGCAGCGTCATATCAATCGCTTGGTGATGATGCAGGACTTTACGCAGAAGGCTAGTGCTAAGGGTGTGCTACTCTTGCCTGAGGATGCGCTACCTAGTAGTATGAGTATCGATGATATAGCTAGTGAGTGGAAGCGTCATAATGGTATCATTATGTATCGAGCTAAGGCGGGTGCTCCTGGTCCTAGTCAGTTGATATCGAATGCGAGCAATACGGGTGTGTATGATATGCTGAGTGTACAGCTCCGTATGTTTGATGATGTGTCGGGTGTGAGTGGAGCTTTGCAGGGACAGCGCAGTGATGATCGCTATCAATCGTTTGCTATGTATGCGGCTCAGTCTCAGAATAGTAGTGCTATGCTGTCGGATCTGATGGAGAGCTTTAGAGGTTTGCGTGAGTCTCGTGATCTGAAGAATATGAAGTTGGTGATGCAGTACTATGATGAACCTCGGTATATTGGTGTCGTGGGAGGTGATGGGGACTATAATCTGTATGACCCTGCTTTGATACGAGATGTGGACTTTACGCTGTCGCTGACGGAGAGTAGTGGTACGCTTGTATATCGTGCTATGCAGCAGGACTTCTTGATGCAGCTGTTTAGTGCAGGAGCTATAGACGTGCGTACGCTGATCGAGAATAGTACGCTGGGTTATGCAGATAAGCTGTTGGCATCGATAGAGCGTAATATGGCTGGGGCGCAGGGGGGAGCGCAAGGATCGGAGGTATCGGAGGGCGCGTAGTAATCGGAGCCATCGGAGGTATCGGAGCCATCGGAGGCGCAGTCTCGCTTTGATACAACGGACGCACGGATCGTGCGTCCCTACAGAGGGCTAGATGTGGGGTGGTACTACGACGGACGCTCAGAGCGAGCGTCCCTACAAAGGGCTACACGTATCTAGGGTCTAAAGAAATTGATGAGTAGGAGTAATGGATAAGCGAATAAGGTTTGGCGGTATCAACCGCACGGAGGGCGTGTGGGGCGGTGAGGGTAATGGTGATTTTGTGGACTTGGTTAATATGCATCCAGGGGAGCGAGGTCATCTGCGTGTTGTGAATCGCAGTGTGGAGCTGGCTTGGGGTAAGGACGTTGGGGATGTGGTGGGTGTGCATGTGGTGTCTAGTGGGGAGGAGCATGTGGTCGTGCGTAAGGGTCCTGAGTTGTGGTGGAGTGAGGTGCCAGCAGGTAAATACTGGGATAGTGGCGAGCTGGGAGTCTTGCATCTTGTGGATAGTCCTCTGTGTGTTGTGGATGGAGCGGATGTGACGATGCGTAGTGTGGGCAATCTGCTGACGCTGCAATATCGTCGTGGGGATGCTCTGCGCAATGAATCCTATCTGTGGCGCGAGGGTTTGGGTTATAGTCGTGTGCGCTTGTCGGACTTGCGTGCGCGTATTTCGTGGCAGCGAGTGGAGGTTGATCCGCGACGCTTCGGGCTAGGTCGTGAGACTAGACTTAAGACTTCGCATTTGGAGGATGTCTTGGTTGCATATAGACCCCCTGAAGGTCCTCTTGGTGTGTTGACAAGAGATGTGGATGGTGCGTGTCCTGAGTGCTGGGATGTAGCTTTGCGTCCTGAGGGTTTGTGTAGTATGATGCCTAAGGTGAAGCGTGCTATCAATGAGGAAAGTGGTTTTGTGACGGATCGCTATCTGATGTTTGCAGCTGTTCGTCTATTTGATGGTAGCTATGTGGGTGTTAGTGAGTTGGTGGAGATCTATCCTGATAATGGAGTGGGTAGCTTTAAGATTACTGTGAGTGGGAAAACTAAAGATAAGGTAACGCTGGATAGTGGAGAGATAAGGGCAGAGGTGGGTATGTATGCTTTTGAGGTGTCGGTGGGCTTGGCGGGTTGGGGTAGTGGTATGGATTTTGGCGGGTCAGAGTGGGACTTGGTGTCTAGTGTGGATTTGTATGCTTATCGCTATGATCCTTATAGAGACCCTATTGTGGGTCGGGACACGAATGATCTAGGGCGCATTGATCCTGAGAGTTCTAATGTAAGTAAGTCTTGTTCGGTGGAAGGAGGTCGTGTGGGGGAGAGTATTGTGGAGTCTTGTGACGGCTTTCGCTTGGTGAAGCGTTTTGGGCGTGATGTGGGGTTTGGGGGCGAGGTGACGACGCTGTCTAAGGGCGATGGCGATGGTCGTGGTGAGGTTCATGCGCTATGGGGATCGATGGATCGCTGGGCTCAGGAGGAGCCGTTTGACTTTGGACGTGTGCAGGGTGTCGATGTGGTACAGGGGGATGGTGTTACGATCAATGGTCGTAGTCATCTGGTGGGTGTGCGTGAGTACTCAAGTATTCGTAGCTTGCTGGGTCTTCATTGGCGAGGTTTGGATCGTAGATCTGTGGGTTCAGGAGGAGCGTATGTTGTTGTTGATATGGGTGTGGCTGGGCGTGTCTGTTTGGGTGCTCATAGCATGGGGCGCTTTAATGGTCAGGGATTGTTTGTGTGGACGCTGAATCCCTTGGTGGAGGGATGTGTGGTGGTTAGCAATCATCCAGGAGGGGGTATCAGTGAGAAGAGCTTGATGGCAAGTGATGTGCAGAGGTTGCTGTATAAGCGACATGGTTTGTTGCCTTTTAGCTATTTGGATAGTCGAGATACGAGTGGCTATGGAGGTAAGTGGAAGACAGGAGGTGGTAATAGTGGTGGTAGTAGTGGTGGTGGTCGTACTGGTAGAGGATCGTATGAAACGGGAGAGGGTGGAACGGAGCAATCTGAGCGATCGGAGGGCGCAGTGAGTGTGAGAGGCTCTGGGGGTAATGTTGATTTGGGCGAGCTGGCTAAGCAGTTGAGGGGGTGTGGTAGTTGGTTGGATCGTAAGGGGGTGCTGCGTGTGAGTGAGGCTGATAATGGGGAGGCATTTACGACGAGGGGCGTTTACTCGTTTCAGGGAGATGTGGTGAGTGTCAGTACGATGCAGCATGATGTGGCACCCGACTATCGTTATGGACGCTATCCGCTGTATGTGTTTACGACAGATGGGGTGTATGCTATGAGCGTGGGTGAAGCTAATGTGGTGTATGGTCGTAAGGAGCGCGTGTCAGGAGATGTGGTTGTGGGTGGTGTAGGCGTGGTGAGTACGCCTATTGGTATGGTGCTGTGTACGAGTAGGGGTGTGCGTGTGATGAGTGATGGGGGTAGTAAGGAGTTGAGTGATGTGCTGGATAGTCAGAGTGATGTGAGTACCTTGCCAAGCGCAGTGGAAGGTTTGCCGTCTAACGTGCCAGGGTCTTGGGAAGTAGACTTGCGTAGCTTTTCGTCTCGTATGAGAGAAGTGCGGCGGGTTGTGTATGATTATGATCGAGATGCTGTTGTAGTGTTGCTGACTGGCGAGGCGTATGTTTATTGGTTGCGAGGCGGGGTGTGGAGTCGGTTGCCTTGCGCGGGGTGTGGGGATATTATGACGTTGTCTCGGAGGTGTGTGTGGGTGTCTCAGGGGGATGATGGTGTTAGGTTCTTGTGGCGACCGCTGGATCTAGGTGCGGGGCTTCTGACGAGCGTTCGAGCCGTTACGGTTCCTTTGGTTTTGGGAGGTGGGTATAGTCGCGTGGAGGGTGTTAAGCTATCGCTGTGTATGCCTTCTGCTTTACAGCGTGAAGGTGCGGAGAGCTATGTGCAGGTTCATTTGTTGGGTAGTCAAGATGGAGTGCGGTGGGTAGGTCTGCGAGGAGTGCGTAGAGGATTGAGTGGTCGTGTGGGGAATAGTCGTTGGAATGAGGGTTATAGAGATGTGGTGCTAGGAATGTCTAGGAGTAGGGGTTGGCGTTACTATGCGTTGGCATTTGAGGGATTGGTGCCTAGTGGCTTTGAGGTTGGGGATGTTGTGATACGATATGAGGAGGCATTTGATAATCGATTGAGATGATGGAAGGAGTAGATAAGCGATTGGTGTGTGGGGGTATAGAGGTCAGTATCTCTTATATGGAGATCAAGCATCGGGTGTATAACTATCTGTCGCAGGTAGCGGTTCGGTTGGCTAGTGATGGGGCGGGGTTTCGGAAGGTGGCATTGACAGAAGATGAAGATGCGACAACGTTTGGTGTGACGTGGAACGATGTGCTGCGCGTGGTGAGCGAGGATGGTCGTGGCGTGTATGGTGAGGAGGGTCAGGAGGTGCTGTATCGAGATGGACGTAGTTATAGTGTGGGCGGACTGATAGATGAGGCGTTGGTGGGGTTGTCGGAGCGTTTGCGTGCGTTCGGGTGCTATGGAGAGTCTCGTGCGGATGTTGAGGAGGTTATCGTGGTGCTAAGTCGTGTACCCGAGTATCCTATCACGGAGGTTTGGGAGCGCGGGTTCAAGCAGCGTGTTGTGGATTACATTGTGTCGGTCTGTATCGGGGGGTGGATGGAGCTGATGGGTATCAGGGAAGGCTTCAGGGGTTACTCAGAGGCAGCGTTGGGGGATAAGCTGGACTTCATCAGGGGCTTGGTGGATACGTTGTATCTGCGGAGCTATCGTTATCCGATCCGTAATATGGGCTTTTGATGGATTGGACGTTTGAGGATATAGGTAGTGTGATCGCAGAGAATGCTCGTCGTAAGGCTGAGCATGGGTCACGCCACAATCCTCTAACGGGGGAGGGTTGTGTGAGTACGCCGAGGCGTGAGCTGCGTTTGACGGACTATCCTGATGGTGTGCTGTGGTTGCCGTGTGAGATGTGGGATAAGGAGGATGTGGTACGTGACTTAGCGAGGTGTGGTAGCGTGCGTGGGTTGATAGAGTCGGGTGGCGGTAAGTTTACGCAGGATATATACTTTGCGTTCTTGCTGGAGTTCGCTCGTTGTCGCTGTCGGTATGATTTTGAGTACTATGCTTATACTAATCTGAAGATTATGGATAAGCTGAGCGGGTTGCCTATACGGTTTGTGCTGAATAGGGGTCAGAGGCGGTTGCTGGGGGTGTTTGAAGAAATGCGTCTGAGGCGTGAGCCTATCCGTGTTATCTTGCTCAAGGCTCGTCAGTGGGGTGGTAGTACGTTGGTGCAGATGTACTTCTTGTGGATTCAGGCAGTTTTGGTTAAGGGCTTCTCGTCGTCTATCTGCGCTCATACACAAGATGCAGCACGAAATATCATGTCTATGTATAATCATGCTGTGGAGTCGATGCCCGTGGAGGAGGGTCGTGTGGCACTGACGTTGTCTCCGAAGAATGGTATGCAGACGGCTCGTAATATAGATGGTCGGGGGTGTAGTATAACGGTGGGTAGTGCTATCCATCCTGATAGTATTCGATCTCAGTCGGGTCACTTGGCGCACTTTTCGGAGGTTGGTGTCTATCCTACGACGGCAAATAATACGCCTGAGGAGCTGATAGCGTCGGTAACTTCTATTATCCCTAATGTGCCACTCTCAATGATTGTGTATGAGAGTACGGCTAAGGGCGTGGGGAATTACTTTCACACGGAGTGGCTGAAGGCTAAGCGGGGTGAGGGGCGTAATGTGCCAGTCTTTGTGGAGTGGTTTTGCATAGATATCTATAGTTGTCCTGTGAAGGGAGATGAGGAGACTTTTGTGCGTAGCTTGAGTGGGTATGAGCGGAGTTTGTTTTCGTTAGGCGCAACACTGGAGGCTATTCAGTGGTATCGTCTAAAGCGTCAGGAGCTGGGTAGTGATGATCAGATGATGCAGGAGTTCCCGAGTACGGACGTGGAGGCGTTTAGACATTCGGGTGAGATGATCTTCGATCGTATGCGTCTGGAGGAGCTGCGTGGTGGTTGTATGGAGGCTATCGCTGTGGGCGAGCTGTACTCTAGTCGTGTGAGTGTGTCGGAGGTTAAGCTGGATCTACATAAGCGAGGTGAGCTACTGGAGGGGTTGACGTTTGAAGAGCGGAGTGATGGACACCTGAAGGTGTGGCAGTGGCCCGATCGTAGTGTGGAGGTGCGCGATAGGTATGTGGTTGTTGTAGACCCTGGGGGGCGCAGCAGTAGTAGCGACCCGTCTTGTATCTGTGTCTTGGATAGGTACTGGATGCTTTATGGAGAGGCACCCGAGGTTGTAGCGGAGTGGCACGGACATACGGATATAGATTTATTGGCATGGAATGCTACTCAGATAGCTAAGTGGTATTCGGATGCTCTGCTGGTGTTCGAGAGTAACACGTATGATAGTCGTATGGAGAGCTTTTTGTCAGACGGAGATCATAGTGAGTTTATCTTTAGTTTGATCTCAGATGTTTATCCGCATCTGTATGCTCGTGCGTCTAAGGTGCAGGTTCGTGAGGGTGTGCCACCTAAGTATGGCTTTCATACGAATAAGGCTACGAAGCGTATGATCATCGATAATTATATTTCGTTGCTTCGAGAGGTGCCTGATGGTGGTGGCTATGTGGAGCGATGTGAGGAGATGATTAATGAGGCTTTGATCTATGAGAAGCGTAGTGATGGGTCTTATGGAAATGTGAGTGGCAATGGTAATCACGATGACCGTGTTATGACTCGTATGATAGTACTGTATGTAGCTTACGAGGAGATGCCTTTGCCTACGGCTGTGGATAGTGTGGGTGGTGTGTATGTGAGGAGTGAGGGACGTATGGCGTCGATTTAGAGATTAGAGATTAGTATGAGCGAGAGTAGAGGTAAGTCAAAGGAGGTTGTTGTGGGTGGTCAGGGTAAGGTGCGGAGTAAGAAGCCTAGAGGGAAGAGTGCTAAGGGTGAGAAGTGTCTTGTGACGGAGGTCTCAGAGCGAGGGTTTAACTCGCTTATGGAGGTTGTGGAGGGTGTGCCTGTGGCACGTCCAGGCCGTCGTATGGGTAGCGGTAATAATGTGTCCGTGAATCTACGTGCTAAGATGTCGGCTTGGCTTGAGGATCACTTTGAGGACTTCAATACAGCGTTTGCTAAGATGACTCCTAGAGATCAGGTTGATGCTTATCTGACGATGTACAAGTACTCGGTGCCAGAGACTAAGCACGAGGATGATCGTGAGCTGAATAGCTCAGCTAGGCGGTTTGTGATTGAGACTTATTTTGGTGGGAAGGGGGGAGAGTAGAGGGTAGAGGTTAGAGAGAATCGGAGTGATCGGAGGTATCGGAGCGATCGGAGGTATCAGAGGTATCAGAGCCATCGGAGACGCAGTGGGGTGGTACTACGACGGACGCACGAGCCTACCTAATAAGTCTTCGAGCCTACCTAATAAGTCATTGAGCCTGCCTAATAAAGCTCCGAGCCGTCAAGTCTGTGCGGGAACTGTATGGGTATAAAAAACGGGACTATATCGATGGCTTTCGCTGGATATAGCCCCTTTTCCCTCTATTATAGTGCTAGCCACAGGACAAAAGCTGAAGCTGGCACTTTACTTGAAGAGTTTCTTGGGTGCAATGTTTTGGTAAAAAAGATCTCCCAGTCGTCTGAGTGGGGAGTCTGCGCGACCTCTGGTTAAGAGGCAGAAGCGCAGGTGGGGATGGGTGTGGGTACTGCGCCTCTAGCAGGCATCTCAGATGAGGGAGATCCTTTTATGGAGACAAAGGTAATATGGGAATTGGATATCGCCAAATTGGGTGTTGGGTGGAGCTGTCGTAGTGATCGGAGGTATCAGAGCAATCAGAGGTATCGGAGGGCGCATAGTAATCGGAGCTATCAGAGCAATCAGAGCTATCGGAGCAATCGGAGGGCGCAGTCTGGTCGTACTACAACGGACGCTCAGAGCGAGCGTCCCTACAAAGGGCTACACGTCTCTAACTTCTAATCTCTAATCTCTAACTTCTAATCTCTGAGGATTTGGGATATTGTGGGGGGTATAAGTGGGTGTGTGCTGTATCTTTGATTTTGTAAAGTAGAATGAATGTAGAAGTGTATGGCTACAGAAAGAGATTATGATGAGCAGGCTATGGCTACGCTTGACAGTCCTGCTGGTGTGGAGGGTGTAGCAGATGGGGGTGATGTGGAGGGTGCCGCTATGGGTGGTGCGTCTCCTCGTAGTAAGCGTGAGGAGTATATGGATCGTATACGGTCGTACTACCCTGACGTGGATTATGATGATGAGGATGCTCGCTATGGTGCTTATCTGGATTATGATGATGAGCTGCGTGGCAAGTATGATCGTCTAGCAGAGAGTGATGAGAAGCTCAAGGAGATGTTTAGCCGAGATCCGCGCTTTGTGGATGTGATGTATGATATGGCTAACGGTGAGGAGCCTAGTGTGGCTTTTGCAAAGAACTACTATGACTTGATGCAGGAGGATATGCGTGATCCTGAAGTTGCTAAGCGTGTAGCTGAGGCGAATCAGAAGCGTATCGAGGAGACGGCCGAGCGTGAGCGACAGGAGCGTGAGGATAGTGAGCGTCGTGAGCGTAATCTAGAGGAGAGTGGGGAGGTGATCAGTAGCTTTGCGGAGGAACATAAGCTGGGCGATGATGAGATGGGGGATCTAGTGGATCTCTTCGTGCGTATAGCTGATGAGGGTATAACTGGCCTGGTGCGTAAGGAGACGCTGGAGCTGTTGTGGAAGGGTATGCAGTACACGCAGGATGTGGCTACGGCTGAGACTCGTGGTCTTGTAGATGGGCGTAATGAGCGTATCGAGCTGGAGCGTAAGCGTACGGAGGGTGATGGTCTGCCTCATCCTACGGGTGGAAATATGGAGTCAGCTGTGGATGATGTGGAAGATGTGCGTCCACTACGCAGGCCGAGTATGTATGATATGAAGTAGTAAGGTATAATAACAAAAGAGATAGGATAAGTTATGGCAAAGGATTATGCAGATGTAGATGCTAAGCATGGCACTAATACGGTAGCTGGTGTGACTGATGCAGCAGCTATAGGTGTAGGAGATATAGAGACTGTACAGCAGGCTCGTGCGGTGTCTCCTGACCTGGTGGTTAATGATGTGGATCGTGTGCTGGTTAAGATACGACCACAGAGTAATCCGCTGACGGCAATTGCGCTACGAGCTCAGTCTAGTACGACTAAGACTCAGGCGTTTAAGTATTATGAGCAGGATACGCTACCTATAGAGACTTCGGTCAAGACGGCTATCTCGGCTGGCACTGAGGTGGCAGAGCTGGAGTGTCGAGATAATAAGATCTTCTCTAAGTATGAGACGCTGATCTTCCCTGGTGTAAAGGGATATGATGAGCTTGGTAAGGAGACTCCTCATGCTCCTCTTATGGCGTATGTTATCGAGGCTAATGGGGGTAAGGTTAAGATCACGGCTGTGAATGGTACGGTGGATTCTGGTGGCAGTGTGAAGTTTCCTGCGGTACCTGCGGATAGTAAGGTGATCCGCGCAGGTAGAGCGCATAATGAGACTGATATACAGACGTCTCCGTATGCTGTGTATCCCCGTCCTAAGGAGCAGAACACTCAGAAGTTTAAGGCTCAGGTTGAGGAGTCCACGGCAATGAAGATTGCTAATAAGGAGGTTAACTTCACGATGAGCGATATGGAGGAGGATGCACTGTTTGATATGATGCGAGGTATGAGCGTGAGCTTTTACGTGGGTAGTAAGCGTCTTATCTATGATGAGAATAAGAAGGAGGTCTACACGACTGGTGGTATCTGGCCACAGGCTGGTAAGGATGTGATCGTGGGTAGTGCTACGAGTGATAAGATTACGGCAGAGGACTTTGTGAATCTGTTTAAGGAGGCGTTTGTTGGGTCTAATGGTTCGAAGCGTAAGACGATGTTTTGCGGTAGCGAGTTTATGAGTGACCTATCTCTCTTACAGCTGGGTAATGAGGTTAATGTGACTCCGTCTACGAGGTTTGACTTGACGTTTCAGACTATGTCGACGAACTTTGGTTCGTTTGATGTGATCTATGATGAGTCGCTGGATGTGATTGGCAAGAGTAAGTGTGCCTTTGTTGTCGATGAGGACTTCCTGCGTCGTAAGGACTTTGCGGGTGTGTCCGAAAGTCAGAATCTAGACTTACGCTCTAGTGGTCAGCGTGATGTGGATGCTAAGGTACTGACGCGCTGTACGGCTCTGTATCTACAGAACCCGAATGCGCATATGCGTGTGATCCCGTTTTCGATGAAGTGATATGATGGTACGAGTAGTGTATCAAGCTCACAATCGCCTTAACTTGCCACTCTACCGGGGTGGCGAGTTGTGGCGTCGTGTGACGTTTGCGGAGGACGGCTGTCGGTATAGTACGAGTGATGGTGGTGAGGTGGAGCTGCTAGATGAGATGCTGTCCGATGGGTGTTGTCTATTCTGGCGAGTGACTGAGCGATGTGCTGAGGAGCCGAGTGTTGATTCTGCTGAGGAGCCGAGTGTTGATTCTGCTGAAGAGCCGAGTGTTGAGTCAGTAGAGGATTCGGAGGGCAGCAAGGTTGTGAAAGGTGTTAGTACGCTGAAGGGTGTGCGTGACTATCTGAATCGTGAGTGCGGTGTGGTGTATGCGCGTATGAATAATCGTCAGGAGGTGCTGCGGCTTGTGGAGGAGTATGGTTTGGAGTTTCCTGATTGGAAAGTAAATTAGCTGTTAGCTATTAGCTTTTGGCTGTTGGCTGGAGTTATCGGAGTCATCGGAGGTATCAGAACCATCGGAGAGCGCAGTAAGTGCCACAAGCCGAAACAGTGCTCTCTGATAGCTCAGATAACAAGCTATCCGCCCCCGACGGGTAGACGAGAGGAGCAAATACGGGGCTTCCAGCGCTACCCACGGGGCGGGTGCTATAGTGGCTAGTCATCTTGCTTTGATACAACGGACGCACGGATCGTGCGTCCCTACAGCGGGTTATACGTGTTTTGAGGATTTATTGGTTTTCAGGTTTTCTGTTTTAGTGTTTCTGTTAGGTTCGGTTGTTTCAGAGGTGGAGACTCGTCTGAATGAGTACGATTGGGGCAGTGAGGCTACTGTAGAAGGTGGTCGTCTGCTCTATGACGGGACTCATTTGGACGAGTACATCTGGCGTGTGCTGCCTGATGCTATACGGCTGGTGCAGGGTGCGGGCGGTGAACCTAGTCGTATGGGACCGAAGGACTTTAAGGTTGTGGATGGGGATAAGGCGGGTGATGGTTTGTGGGATAAGGAGGTGGGTGATGGACGTCCTCTAGTTATCGTGCGTAGTGTGGATATCGATAAGGGTGGTGTGGGTAGTGTCTTGGTGGAGTTGCCTGCTGATTGCTTGCGCTTTGTGGCTGTTAAGCTGGTGGGTTGGGGTAAGGAGGTTCGTGAACTGAGCGAGCCTGATGGTGTTGCTTGGCAGATGCAGTTTAATCCGTATGTGGGTGGTAGTCGTCACGAGCCTCTTGTTGCTGAGGTGTATAGTCCTCGTGGCGTGCGAGCGCTGGACTGTCGTCCTAGTTATGTGTCGCAGTTGGACAAGCGTTATCCTATGTTGGGCGGGCGGTATAATTTGGAGGGAGCAGGTTCGGGCGAGTTGTCTTATTTGGTGGTTGTGCGAGAGCCACGTGTTGTAGGTGCTGGTGGTGCGGTGCCTGATGGGTTGAATTCTTTGGGGAGTCATCGAGGTGATGATGTGCTGCGTGTGGATATGGCTGATTGGTTGCGTCCTGCTGTGGTGTGGATGTGCGCTAGTTTGGTGAGTACGATTTTTGAGCGAGAAGCCTTGGCGGATCGGTTGGCTAGTATTGCTTGGGGTTTGGCTAGGCGAGGTGTAGAAGAGAAGAAGGAATCGAGATGTCAGAGTTGAGACGTATAGGGCGCTTTAAGGATAGTGGGTTGTCGGGAGGGCGTGTGGTACTGAGTGATGCGGAGGGGGATATTCGGTTGGTGTATCGTGATGGGGAGTTGTACCTGCACGACAAGGAGCCTGTGGGGGAGTATGTGGCTCGTGAGGTGATGCCTCGTCTAGCGGGTTTGCAGGATAAGGTTGAGGGGAATCAAGATACGCTTAAGGGGCTGGCGGTTGATTTTCGTGAACTAGGAGTGGAGTTGGCCTACCAGCAAGAAGCGTATCGGGAATTGGAGGCGTCGATGCCTTTGGATAGGATTGAGGAGGGTCGCTTGTCACGGTATATGGGTAAGGGTAAAGGGTATGTGCGGGATGGTTATGTAACAGACGGCTTCGAGGGAGTGACGTATAATATGACTCTAGGCGATGTGCTTAGGTCGTCGCTGTTGTGTCTAGATGTTGTAGAGTCGGAGGTCACAGGAGGCGTGTCTCGTCTGAGTGCAGAGCTAGTCTCGCGTGATGGTTTGGAGCGTCGCTACTTGTCTTTGTCACGCTATAAGCCACCATTGATATGGAGTCGTATCAGTCCAGATGGTAAGGATAGGAGTGGAGAGCTGGATAGCCATTGGGATAATACTTGGCGAGGTCGGCTCTTTGCGGAGTATAGTCGCTCGTTGCTGTATGAAGGGACAGAGTTTAGGTGTGGTATGCGTAAGTATGATGCGTTGCTGGTGTATGTGAGTGCCAAGCTACAGGTCGGAGTAGATATTTAGTTGAATAGTAAAGGAATAGGCGTATGTCATTGTATTTGGAATGGAGTAAGCGAGTCTCAGGCTTGTCTAATGGCTCAGTGAGTATAGCAGATAGCTTGCCTGGGTTGTCGTTACTAGCAGAAGGGTTGCTACTAGATAAAGATAGGGTGTCTGTGGGTAGTGCCTTTGAGTCGTTGGCTCGTAAGCTGAAGGAAGGGAGCTATACGGAGGCTAGCTGGTCCCAGTCAGACGAGTGGAGTCGTATCAAGAAAGCTATAGAGGCAGGCCGATCGCATCGTCAGGGACGAGATGCACTGCTGACAGAGGTGGGTAATCAGGCGAATGCAGCGGAAGCGTTGGCTGGACGGTTGGAAGGACGCTTGACAACGGCGGAGAGTGGTCTGCAGACGCTGAAGGAAAGAGCTCAGAAGACAGGCGATCTGGCGAGCAGTCTCGAAGAAAAGATGAAAGCCTTGGATTCTGAGAGTATGAAGGCAGCGGACTTTAACTCGTTTAAGGCGGGGGCTTTTGATCAATTGACTCGCCGAGTGAATGATAAGGCCTCGGAGCTTGAAACGCTTGCGACGCTGGTTAAGAATGAGCAGTCGACGTGGACGGATACGGGAGTGCCTAGTCCTCAGAGTGGGGAGTCGGAGCTCTCGATCAAGGCTCGTACGATGCCCTGGGGTAAGGGCGGAGATCCGAGTGTACATATAGGAGACACGTATATAGTTACAGGGACGGGTAGTGATCGGGGTAGGATGTATCGCTTCGTGCGTAATAGTAGTGGTCAGTATTACTGGGAGAAGGTAGCAGATAATGATGGGACCTTAGCACTAGCGCAGCTGGCAGAAGAGGCGGCGAAACGTCAGAAGACGATAGCGGATCTGGAGAGCTCACTGAAGAATGAGATCGGAGGTGTCCGCAATGATTTGCAAACTGAGAATAAGAAAAGACAGCAGGAACTCGAGTCGGCTCTAGAGGGGTCGGAGCAAAAGCTGACGGCCGATATGATGTCCCAAATTAAGAATCGAGTGACCACGCTGTATACGGTCAAGACCTTTCAGGAGGGGTCTCTGGTGTCAGGACGTATCGTATCGTCAGCGCATGATAGTAGTGGAGGGGCAGTGATACGGCATACGGCTGTGGTACGCAATCTCATGGGAGTGAATGTGACATCGTCTAAGGGAGGTAGTCTGCAGTGGAAGATCAATAAGGGACGTACGAGTGCGCCCCAGGAGCGCATCGTAACAGGGGCGCAGTGCGATGTATCTGTATCCGATTTGGTACAGGAGGCGGGCGTGCCAGCGTATTATGACATTGAGTTGTATAGAGAGTTTTAATTTATGATGTGGCAAGAGGTAATACTGGCTCTCGTGACGGCTATCATCGGTGCCGTCAGTACCGTGTGGGCATACTGGGCGGGTCGCAAGAAGCGTCACATAGAGCATGTGAAGGATACGAGTGACGCTATCCGCGAGCTGAATGAGACGATCACCATACAGGCCGATCGCAATGGTGATCTGAATAGCAAGGTCATGAGCCTGCAGGAGGAGATAGCGTCGCTGAAGAGTGCGCTCCTGGATACGACGCTGAAGCTCAAGGAGAAGGACGCTAAGCTGGACGAGGTGCTGCGCAATCAAGAGACGCTGATGGCTCAGCTCAACTACTATCGTAAGGCGGCTCCGCATATCAAGCCCCCGAGGGGTGCTGGCTGTTAGCCTTTGGCTGTTGGCTCTTAGCCATTAGCCAGCCAACAGCCAATATCTAATCTCTAATATCTAATCTCTAATATCTAGGTTATGCTTGAGTATAGCGCACGCATCACGTCCCAAGAGCCATTTACGGATATTATGCAGGCACAGCTGGCAGAAGCCTTGGGCTTATCCGAGGGCTTACAGCAGCTTGCCGGACGCTTCGCACATGACATCGAGATCGCCAATGGGTACATCGACAATGCCTTCGCGAATATCAATAACCTCGCCACAGCGATGGCTAGCGACAGGACGTACACCATAACAAGCTCAGGATACGTGTCGAGCCGTGTCGCCCAGACCTGTCCAAATA